>OIEO01000065.1_pt1 | contig 39027 bp, 49 predicted proteins | sample 1581851 | NCBI WGS metagenome assembly OIEO01 (sample SAMN03281010, study PRJEB24777) | human gut metagenome | isolation source: fecal sample PR157 from 1 month old male Malay infant, caesarean delivered... | reverse complement strand
TCCCATTTTTTCTTCTCCTAGGCCTTGAGACCAAGGTCTCTGGCATTATCTAATACGAAATATTTAAATTCATCGACTGTGTGGTCATCCTCTTTGATTACTTTAGGGTCGTCTGTATGTATCGTTTTTTCATCGTAGCGATACATCTTATGCTCCTCGTAGAATATTTTGTTAGCTGGAATGTCGAGGTAATAGAACCGTCCTTCAGCTAACAGACTGATAACCATGTCAATCATGGTTTGATTCTTCTTCTTAGCAACCGGATGCCATCTCTCGCCAAAATCCTTGAAGTATTGGTTTCTCAAAGCACCTTCAGCACTATCGATGGTCATTTTAAGTTTAGGCACTCGGTATTGTTTGAGTACCTTATCAATGAAGTTACTAACCATGACAGTCAGTTCACTAGGTGCCTTCTTAATCACTTGACCAGCGGGGCTGTAATAGAATGTATCTAGCAGAATCACATTACCCTTTGCGGTTAAACCATAAGCACCGCATGCCGTAGCTGATTGTTGGTGTCCGGTATCGAGTGCAAATGATATCCCGATAAGCCTATCATCCGTTGGTAAGCTGTCGATAGCATGGAATGTGCTCATGTTATACACTTGATTTCCAAGCCCGACAGCTTCACCAAGGTAAAGATAGCGGTAATAGTCGTAATCATTCTGTTTAATGCGTTCGATATCTTCCAGCATTTGCTCGGTGACAAACCCTAACTTATCATCAAGATATGTGCTTGAATGTGCTAGATAGTTGTCGTTAGTCTTGATGTCCTCAAACCACTCGTTTATCCAGCTATAGGGATTTCTAGGCGGGTTATAAGACCAGAAAAATTGCACGAAGGGAGCCTTGTCATGTTTCTGACGCATGAAAGTAACGTTAGACTGGTCAAAGTCCTCGGCGTCGTTAAACTCAGCCGCTTCTTCGTACCAGACCGCTATGATATTCCCGATGTCATTTGATTTCAGTTTCTGGAAATCGTCTTGGCCGTAGAAGTAGAATGTCGAACCTGTACGTTTATGAACTATCTTAAACGGGCTTACAGTGGCTCTAAACTGGCTATCCAGACCAAATAGACTAATGGCCCATTGAACCTTATTAAACACGCTGTCACGGATTGTATTGGCTACCTTCCGAATGACTACCACGTTAGCTTTTTCACCTTGCATGATGTACTTGATCATCATATAGACAAGCTTCAGCACGATAACCGAGGATTTGAAAGAGTTACGACCACCCTTTAAGACGTTATAAGGCTTGTTAGACTGCCACACCGATTTGAAATGCGGGTTAACGTTCTTTTGAATATCAATCGTCACCATCTGGGATATCCTCCCAAGCGTTGATGATATTGAGGTTCATAGTTCCTTCAACACCGCTGTCAAGCTGTTCTCTTAGCTTTCTAATCTCAAGCTCCAATTTCTCGGACTGTTTAGCCGTTGGGTAGCGTTTCAAGATTTCAACAATTGCCTTGATAACTGTATTGTTGTCTGCCTTCTTCATCAACCTTTCAACTTCACCGGTCAAAGGATTCATCATCAAGACTTCTTCGTCTCGTTTCCCTCTAGCAATGTCGGACAGGATGGACAAGGCTTCTTTGGCACTCATGATATTCGCATCGTGCATTTTCTCAACTTCACCTTGAATAAAGCGTTTAATCTCAACATTTCTCAACAGTCTTTCACTCTGTGAGCTTGCCGTCCTTTCGCTATATCCAGCGTTAATCGCTGCCTGCGTTCCGTTGCCCAGTTTGATGTACTCGCTAGCAAACAATGTCTGTCGTTGATTTAGCCCAATATGTCCACCTCCTTCACTGCTAGATTTTTGTGCATAAAAAAGACAACCCACAAAATGAGCTGTCTAGCTATAATTATCAATACTAATATTATACCGCTAATAAACGTTCAAATCCTAACAGTTATCAAGTGTTTCCCTCGTCTTTATCTCCCAAAAACACCAGACATTCACCGTTTCTGTAATTCTCTGCAAACTCTAAAATGGCCTGTTCTCTCATTCGATAATATTCACTTTCGGAATATCCAAGGTCCATATAGACTTCAATATTGTACTGCTTTCTGTTCCTGCAATAACACTCTATCAATATCTGGCTGTAATGGCTATCTGATAATGCGTTGATAGCTCTGACAATAGATTGTAAGTCTTGCTCAGCAGCCACCTTGCGAGTTACCATGCTTTCGGTCTGACTATGAACCATGCCATCGAATGATTTGGGTTCTAACGAGAATGAAGCTGTCACTTTAGGGGCGTATTCCAAGCCCGCTATTCGTGTTAGCATACGATACCTTCTTAGTATCTTTATAGCTTTCTTTTTAGTTGCGGTTTTATCTACTTCCGCAAATAGATTGATACTTGCCATGACACCCCTCTTATGTGTTATAATAGTTATATCGTCTTTCAAAGAGTGCCGGCCATTGTGTCGGTCTTTTTTATTTTGGCCCAAAAAACATTAAGAAGTTTTATTGAAAAGATAGAATACGTATTTATTCTTGGGTTGTCTCTTGGGCCTTTTATCACCTCCTTCTAACCATCGACACCAGCAAGATCTTTGGCTTTTTAGTAATGCAAGATATCAATAAGAAAGAGGGTTTTTCACATCCTTTTTTCTTAAATTTGCTGGGTTTTGTTTGGACAAGGTCTGTCAGCTTGTCCGGTGTTAAAAAAGTGTTAAAAAGTGTCCAAGCCACTAAAATCTATATCCATTTTTAGTGTATTTTTGACAGACAATGACTGGCAAAGGAGTCGAACCCTTGACAGCCTGCGATAGATAAAATCGTTATCGGAGATATTTCTCCTTTTCAAGAATAAAGTAGTAGAATTATGGAAATTTTATCCAGTTTCCGCATTGCAGGCATACGCCTTGAAGAATCACGCCACCAGTAATGCGTTTTAGATTTTGTGAATAATAAATAAAGGAATACCTACTTTCTATGTTTTAGATTTACTGGTTTTTGGTGCATCCACGACCAGTCACGCTTCTGCTGATTTGAATGGAAAAGAAATCAAAAGGATTCCTCTTTTCCGTATATAAATTGACTGGTAATAGCTAGTGAGGGAATCGAACCCTCGTAAACCGTTCTAGCTACACGCCTAGAGCGTAGGCTGTATAAAGAGCTTTTCTGACCGTGGTCTTCTCACGACCTACCTTGCCTTTATTACGATATTTAAGAATGATGCGATCAACTTCATTGTCTAATCTCTCGCTCCATTCATAGTTATTAAATACATAATCAATAATTTCGCTGAATAATTCTCTTGAAAGTAGCCCTTCCATTTGAATTGCCTTCAAAGGCGTTAGAGCAGCTTTTTCCGCATAGCACAGATTGAGGGCGTTTTGGGTTCTGTTAGCATTTTTCTGGTCGCACCCTTTAACCTCTCTAATATAACTATTTAGATTGTTAGGGTGTTCCTTGCGTAGTTCTTCCACTTCCTCTTTGAATCGTTTAAACAGCCCCTCTGGCAGTCCTGCGTTGGTTTTATCCAACACTGGGCGCGTGGTTTTCCCTCTTGTATAATGCGTAGACAGATAGTCTTGAAGGTCGTTGAACAGTTCATCGGAAATAATGCCTTCCAGCCTATCGACTGTTTGAGGTGAGATTCTCGCACGTTCAACAACCGCACTGTTAAAGGCTTGATAAATGATGCGGGCTTGTAACTCACTGCACTGCTTGACCTCTTGGAAGAACTGCTTATAAGAGCCATTTTTGTGTGTTCCTCTAAGTGTTGCATGTTCACTGACTAACCTAGAATGTAATTCCTTGGTCAGTCCGGAATATTTGTAGGTTTTACTCATGAGCTCACCTCTCCTAAGCCTCGACCACTGGAAAATGGATTTTACCAACTACTAATGAGCCTACACTATAGTAATATCCACCATTACCATCATCTGCCTCACACTCTGCCAATGCTATAGGATTTTGATTATGATAAATAGTGACTGTGTTCTTACTTTCTGATTCTCCTGAATCGCTTTTCTCTGTTACTTGTTCACCAATTTTGATATCGGTGATAATAGCGTCTAGCTTGACATCTTTGAACTCTCCGCCCGCACAGGCACAACAATCGCTTTCTGACATTTCAATAGTAACCCTTGTGCCATCTTCAAGTAACAGAAAGTCTTTATCCCATTTCACGATACGCTTGTAGAGTAACAACTCTTTAAGTTCTTCTAATGATCCATACCTTACATTCTCCCAATCGGGCTCGTAGTAGTTTGGTAGTTTAATAGTTCCTGTCATCTTAATTCCCTCTCCCTTTCAAATAACTAGGGATATCATCCCCGACTTGCACACTGTCATATTGTTCCTTGCTCACTAGAAACTTGCCATACGCCCCACAATCAAGCGTGTAGAGCTTTCCGACCATTTCTTTGCCAGTGATTTTTCCATGCAATACAGTGGCATTGTCAGCCTTATGCACCACGATAGCTTCCACTGGTCTGTTTACTACGCTGATCACTGTACCAATGTTGATCGCTAGTGAAATTAGTAGTAGAGCTGTTGCTACTGCCAGCTGGTTGTCTCGTTTTTTCTTCATAAATACCTCGCTATCTCTTTAATTACATTAACAGTAACGCTGTTTCCAGCTTGCTTGTATAGCTGACTGTTGCTATTGACCTCTTGCGCCTTGTCAAACGCCCAATCTGGGAAACCTTGCAATCTCCAACATTCTCGAGGTGTTAGCTTGCGAATGCGGAAATTAGGTGTTACCACTCCTTGACTATCCCCAGTTACAATCGTGTTAGCTACTCCCTCGCCAACTCTCCCTCTTCGTGTTTTTGAGTTCGGATGTGACAAATTGACACTATCCCCCACACTTGCTTCAGCACAGCCTTGCTTAGTTGCTTCACGGACACGGATTTTGGGTTGTCTATTTCCACCTTGCATCGTGTTGAGCGTTGGAGAGATGCCGTTTGGGTCGTAGACTCTGCCATTTTGTTCGTGCGATCCTAGTAGATTGCCAGCGAGGAATATCTTTAAAGGGCCTTTTTGTGTCGTGGTGCTGCACAAAGTAGGCGCTAGTGAATCAACTGAAACCACATCGCCACTCTGAGGCTTGCCTTTTTTCCTGATATTCCCAACCTTATTTATTTTTGGTTGTTCACAATCAATCGTTGCGCCATTTCCTCCGATAGGAAAAACTTTTCGTCCACGTTCTCCTCTAAGATGTCCGATAATGAACACACGTTCCCGGTTTTGTGGTACTCCGAAATCTTTGCTGTTAAGCACTTGCCATTCCACATCATACCCGAGTTCATCCAACGCTGAGAGGATGACCTCAAAGGTATTTCCCTTGTCGTGGTTAAGGAGTCCTTTGACGTTCTCAAGGAATAAATACTTAGGTTTGAGAATAGATGCGAACCTTGCGACTTCAAAGAAGAGAGTTCCTCTAGTATCTTCGAATCCTCTTCTATGTCCAGCAATGCTGAAAGCTTGGCACGGAAAACCTCCGCAGATTGCGTCAACGTGTCCGATTGCTCTGATTTCGTCATCTGTGACTTGTGTGATGTCATGTAGTTCTATTTCTCCTTCAGTGTTATGAATTGCTTTGTAACTTGCTCTAGCGAATTTGTCGATTTCGCAGAATGCTACACATTCATGCCCGGCGCTTTCCATTCCAAAGCGAAAACCACCGATTCCTGCGAATAAGTCAATAAATTTCAAAGGTCTTCCTCCTTGACGAACGTTCCATTTACCATTTTTCCTTTTCTGTTCTTAATTTCCTCGTATGCAATACCAAGGCACTCAGTTACATCAAGGTCTAATTGATGTGCTAGCACGATAATCGTTACTAGCGTGTCACCGATTGCATCCTTGAGCGCTGCGTTTGGTTCTGTGAATTTCGTCGGTTTCAAGAGTACATCTCGAATTTCTCCGACTTCTTCCGTGATACGCATCCACTGAATCTTAGGGTCAGCTTGCTTTAAGTTGCGCTCGTCCGCCCAGTGGTTGATTTTGGTGATTAAGTCTTCGAATGCGTTATCGGTATCGTAACCTAGCAAGTATGAGATTGACACACCGAAATGGTCAGCTAGTTGTCCGAGTTTATTCGACGTGATTTCACGCTCTCCTTTTTCCCAGCAACTGATAGTTCTACTTGATACTTCAATCAAATCAGCCAATTCTGTTTGTTTTATTTTCCGTGACTTTCGTAACTGTTTAAGTCTGTTCACCTACTCCACCTCCTTAACTTCAACGCCTGGGCAATCGAATACCCAGCCGAAATCAGCATCTTCTAGCTCTTTGCGGGTGTGGGCTCTGTGATTCGAATAAATACCATTGTAGAAACGGAATCCATTCGTTTCTGTATTCACTAAATAATCCTCGTTCCCAACTTTGTTTTTCATTTTTACCGTATACCTAGGCTCCTTCTCGACCTCGTAGCCAAACTGGTGCATGTTTACGAGGATTGTGAGTGAGTCATTATTGTCATCTAACCATTTTTCAAAATCACTAAATTCCTCATCAGGAGCACCGTAAGGGATGCCGTTGATTGTGTCGATTAAATCATATTTAAAACTATCTTTGATTTCCTCATACCAATCTGCCACGTATTGTGGCACCACTGGTTTCGGTAAGAACGAATCATATAAATCTTCTGCGTAAGCTACCGAAATGCGTGCTACCTTTGATAGTTTCTGTACTGCTTCATTTTTGTTCATCATCCTTCTACCTCTTCCATTTCTACTGTGTACATCCTTGAATTGCGATATTTGACACCTCTCAGGCGATGTAGTTCGTTGATAGCGTCGTTCTTGTTGCTAAAAATATGCTCACTGTCTGGCATATTGTCGTAATATACGATTACTTTATATTTCATAGCTCGATTAATCTCCTTCCGTTCTCACTGGTTCTTCGAGCGTATACTGGCGTACCATAGTACCCAACAGTGCTAGGTGAGACTCCTAATTGTTCGGCTATCTCACGCTTAGTTCCCATTGCCAGTAATTGCTCTCCCCCTTATATAGCGCATACTCTTTTACTTGCATAGTTCACCCATCTTTCTTAATAATTCTTCATTCGGTAACTGCTCCAGTGTCAGAATGCGATTAAGTTTATTTACGTTGATACCTAACTTGATGCTGATAAGCTCCGTATCCTTGCGATTAGCCCAAAACCACCTCGAAAACTCTTGCGTCTGATCTAATACGCTAGTATGCCCATAGTTGCCCGGTGCATATACACCAACCAGTTTGTCCTTGTATTTGCTATTCATTCAAGCTCCTTGATTTCAAGTTCAATGCGTGGGTTAGGACTGTACTTCTTGCGAGCTCTTAAATCGCAAACGATACTGTCATCCGTCCACACGATACCCTTCTTATCGACTTTGTTGTAACCAGCTTTTGAGATGCTATCAAATAGCGATTTGACAAGATTATCAACGTCTGGAGTTTTCGCATGCCAAAGTGTTTCAGACATAAACCGCTTGAATGCGTCCCATGTTTTAGCTCTCGCCTTTGGCGTTGGTTTCTTCGAGACATTCAGCGGCGCCTTCATGTAAAAGGTGACATCGACTGAAATAGGACCGTCGTAGAATTGCCCATCATATTCTTGCTCAATAAGTTGCGAGCATTGACGTCTCCAAGCCTTCATTTTCGGGTCTTCATAGGTCCCGAATTTGCTAAATCGTGGCCTTGTTTGCGGTTTAGGCTCGATGTTTAAAGTCAATTTCATAGTTTCACCTTAGAAGGGTAGGTCTGAATCTTGGATATCCATAGGGCTTGAGTTCCCGTAAGGTCCGTTTCCACTTGCAAAGTTTGGCCCTTGTTGTTGTGGTGCTTGTTGACCAAAAGGCCCTGCATAGCCGTTGTCATTGCCAAACGTTCCCGACGTGCTGCCCTGATTAGCATTGCCACCTTCACGCGCTGCACGGCTTTCTAACATTTGGAAGTTTTCAGCGACAACCTCAGTGACATACACTCTTTGCCCTTGCTGATTCTCATAGCTACGGGTTTGAATGCGTCCAGTAATTCCAATCAAAGCGCCTTTTTTAGCCCAGTTAGCCAAATTCTCAGCTTGCTGACGCCAGATAACGCAATTGATAAAGTCTGCTTCACGCTCGCCGTTAGCGTCTTTGAAGGTACGGTTAACCGCAAGGCTGAAAGACGCTACTGCGATATTGTTGCCGGTGTATTTTAGTTCTGGGTCACGGGTTAGGCGCCCAACAAGACAAACTGAATTGATCATTGATTCTCTCCTAGAAATTCGTAGTTTACAAAGTTGTCATCAAGCAGCTTAGCAAATTGGTGCCATTGATTCTCTCCGCCGTGGAAAGTTAGCGAAAGATTGACTTTGTACGGCTCAACGGGTTTGCTAGGCACTTCCTCAACCGGTTTAGTGTCTTCGATTACCTCACCAGTTTCAGCATTTACCGCCTTGATTTCTTCGTTTGCTGACTGCTGGGCCATGGCTTCAATTTCTGCTAGGCGTGCCGTTTCTGCTTTCGCTTTGGCTTCTGCCTGCTGCTTACGCTCAATAGCTGCATCACGGTCTTTTTTCATTTGCTTGAGAATTTCAACTAGAGGTGTATCATTGTTCAACGCTCTAGTGTAAGGTTCCGCTGGCAACTCATAGTCAAGAGCTTGTTCTTCAATCATGGCGATATTTGCCTTGTATTCCTCAACTCGGTCATACTCAGCCAAAACAAGAGCGTCGATTTCTTCGATGGTTTCTTTTTTGAGTTCCATCTTCTTGCCTTTGAAATGCTTCTTCAAAGAATAGCCGTCGTACTTGTCCTTAAAAGTGTCTTTATCCAATCCGGCAAGTTTACACTTTTCTTCAAACACTGATCTAACGTGGTCAACTCGTAGCATTGCTTGGTGATTGTCAATTTCATCACGTTTTGCACGCAACTTGTCAACCAGCTCTTGCAACGGCTTGCGTGATTTCTTCAAATTGCCCTCAAATTCTGTGAGTGGGTTCTTATAGATTTTTGAAATCTCTTTGCGTTTAGCGTCTAGCTTGTCATCAAGCCCTTTATAGCGTGTAATTTCTTTCTTGATGTCACTATATTCAAGCTGGTCCAGTTGCTCGTCCGATAGCTCGCTAACTGCTGCTTGAATAGCTGCATCGAACTTGTCAAAATCAAAGTTGATTGTCCCCGGCGTATAGACCGGTTCAATCGTTTCAAGAAAATTATTTGTTGCGTTGTTCGTTACGTCCTTCATGTTTTATCCCTTTCGATTGTTAATTTGTCCTTGGATGTCGTTAGATACCACGCCGAATCCCGGCACTAGCAATTCAGAAAAAAACGTTGAGTTTGTACTTTTTTCAAGTAGTAATTCGCTACTGTTTCAACTGATTGACCAGTAATTAGAGCTAACTCATTGATTTGCTGCATGATTGCGTCATGTTGTTCGTTGCTAATGAAGTTAGGTTGTGGGTTGTTTTGCGGTTGCTGGTTTTGATGTTGGGTGTTGCGAGGTTGGTTTTGCTGTAAGCTATCCTCTGACACTTCAAATTGGTCCACATCTTGGTCCCCGATTGCAAACAACGACTGTAAGGCGTATTTCCCAGCGTATGATTGCACCGCCCCTGTCCATTGCGGCTCGGTCATTTGTTTTAAATCACCGTTGCGAGTTTTCAAAATTGGGACCGGAGACAACTCAGCAAACGCCACCGACTGCACGCTTGAACTTTTCCTGAAAGCTGTAGCGGTGGCTTTGATATAAGTTTTGTCCATAATTACAACCAAGTCATAGTCAACAACGACACTCCAATTGGATTTCAAACTCTTGAATGTGTTGTAAATATCCTCAGCACTCCTTGAAGCGTACTTGGCATTTCGTTCTTGTTTTTTTTCAAGTTGCATCCGTTGTTGCAACTCTGTGAATTCCATTTCTTCCATGTCATATCCTTTTCAGATACCCCTAATTCTCAAATTTTGGGGGTTGTTTGCCGTTTTACCGTTTCTCTAGTGTAATTGTGCCGCTAGATTATCTAGGACGGTTACAAGCGATTTTAGAGCCATTTCTTGCCCTTTGACTTTTTTAGGTACCAATTCTCCCTTTTGAGTTTGGCGTTCTCTTGAGACAAAGACAAAATTCTGTCTTGCTGACTATTTATAATCTCGCCCAGCTCACGACCTAAATTCATGTACTTGTTCCGCCATCGGCTCTCGACTTCATAAGTTTCTTGTTCCATGTTTAATGCCTACCCTCCCACCACTACTAATTATTTAATTACTTGTCTTCTTTACCGTTGTACTTTTTTGAAACTCAATGTCAAACTTGTGATACCTGCTGCAATGACCACAAGACCAAGAGTTGACATGATACCTTCTTTTTCACCGGTATTTGGAAGGACACCGCCGTAAACGGCTGTATTTGGTGCCTTATTTGGCTCAGAATCGAGTTTATAAGATACTGCGGTAGATTGTGCCACTTTGTTATTAGGACGCTCTACGCTCGTTTTAGGGGCTTTTTCTGGTGTGCTAGGTTTTTCTGGTGTTGGTTCTTCTGGAATGTGCAATTCTGGCAAGTCCAAAACTGGTGCATCAAATGGTACGACACCTCCAGACCATTCTGGCTTATCAATGCTAGGTGCATCGAATGGAGTAGTTCCGCCATGCCATTCAGGAATCTCTACGACTGGTGCTGGTGGCATGAGTGGGATATCGTTGATATCAATTGAAGGCTTATCGTAAACCGGGGCATCGTTTGGTACTACGCCGCCTTCAAATTCCGGTTTTTCATATTTAGGGGCGTCGTTAGGAACCGTGCCGATAGGTTCGTTATATTCCGGCAATTCACGGACTTCAGGGATTCCGGGGATGCCACCCTCAAATTCCGGGATGTCAACTTTTGGAGCTTCACGAGGAATTTCAAACGTTGGTTCTGGTTTGTTTTCGCCTGATGCATCGCCACGGCCACCGACGAGTTGAACATAACTGTATGAAACAGCACCATCTGACTCAGCTTTTAACTCAACCTTATTGGTTGGATTAACGCTATCCTTAACTGCATTTGTCAGTTTAGTTTTATAGTTAATATAAATCATATGATCAAGGCGATCCATTTTAATTGTGAAACCGTGGTCTGATTTACTGATTGATTTTACTAAATCCATAGCAGAACCTTTATCAATCCAAGGGTCTACGCTTTCAATCGATTTGATTTCGAAGTAATTATCAACAAGCTTTTGATTATCACTCATCTCATCAATGATTGTGACGTAATTCAATAGACGTTTAGCGTAGTTAATACGAGCAGTCCAGTTGATAACAGTTGGGTCATTCTCGTCTTGACTACCCCATTTAGAAAGCAATTCATCTTTACCGATTTCTTGCTCTTTTCCAATATTTACAGTAACCACTGTACCATTGAAATTAACGTTAACTGGCTTGCCACTTTCAACCTTGTCAGTCCACTTAGCATCGAGCTTCAATGACATTTGTTTATTGAGTGGATGGTTCTTGAAGTAATCGTTAAATACGGTTGTTACTGTTTGTGTCTTAGGGTCAGTTGAAGCCTTACCAACAACAGCTTTTTCTGGGTTATAGACATCAAAATCATAGTTTGTTTGGAAGTTGATTTCTTTTGGAAGGTTGAATGTTACCTTATCCCCTTCGTTGATAGGCATGCTATCTGGGAATTTAACGTCTTTATATTCCACTGTAAAACCACTGTATTTACCAGTTCCGTTTGATTGGTCAACGACAACATCTGGATTAGTTACTTTAATTTCGTTGTCTTCTTTGACAAATTCAGTAGGCTGTTTAGGCGTTTCAGCTACTGGTTGAGCTACTTCTGCCACTGGTGCTGATTCGGCAGTAACCGCTGGTGTTTCCACTGGTGCCACTGTTTCAGACGGTGTCACTGTAATATTCCCGGCATTGTCAGCCGTGTAGACATTAGACACCGCTGGTGCTTCTGCCACTGTTTGAGTGGTTTCGTCTGCTGACACTGCCCCAGCTCCAATCAATAGAGCTGTAGCTAGTGCCAATGTACCGCACAAGCCATAAGCTTTTGATTTAGTGAAAGATGGTTTTGCAATTGTTTGTGAAATCATGGTATAATCTCCTTGGTGTATTTTTCTTGCATGGGCCCTAACCCATGCTTTTTTAGTGCCTTCAACGTGCACCCACAACCTCGCCGCTTTGTAAATATGTTTTTTTAGAAAGATTTTTGTGTGGGTAGTAAAGTGTTAATTTTTTGGGGAAAATTATGGGTATAAGATGCACTCCACGACGAGGTCATGGCTGCACGCTGAAAGATTGACATTATTTTGTGTACTTGTTCTTGAGCCTTTCACTCTTTTCTTCGGGCGTCTCAACCCATTCAAAGAATGGCTCTGGTTGCTTGGGCTTCTTCTTTGGAAAAAGTTTTCTTAGTAGCTTCATGAGTTACCCCACTAATTGTTCTAATGGCAATCCGTGGTCAGCGTTGAATCGCTCAGTTTTAGCTGTGTAAGATTCCCATTGTGGAACTTCATAGACTTCTACTTCATTTTGCTTTTTGCTCCAAATCCATCCAAATAGTTTTTTCATGTTTTTTTACCTCTCTTATTCTTCTAACTATGATTACTGTATTGTTATCTATTAGTTATTATTGCTAGTTAGTGCCGGTAGGCTCTAGATTGTTGTTGGTTAGTGTGCGTAGCACCATATTGTTATATATTAGTTATTGTTTATATATTAGTTATTGTTAGTGTCCGATTTTCTAACCTATGAATTATCATCGTTTGATTTTTTCGTAATATGAATTTTCTAACTTACGAATTATCATCGTTTGATTAAATGGAAATTCCAATTATCGAACTATGAATTTTTAAGGCTACCTGTGGATAACTCTGTGGATAACTTTTTGTCAAGGTATTCTATAAATTCGTCCGTCATGGGTATGTCTGATGCACAGACAACCATTTCAAAACCTTTTTTATAGCCCTTGCTTTTACGAAATACCACAACATACCGTTTGCGTTTCAATTCTTCAAACGCTGTACGATGTGAGCTTTTCCCGTTGGTTGACCTTTTTTCGAGTTCTGAAAGATAAACTCGCCAATCGCTTTTGTTTATCAAGATTTCAGCAAGTAAGCCCTTAGCTTGTAAACTCAAGCTGGTATCTTGTAAGAACTTGTTATTCATTTTTGTGTAATTTTCTTCCGTATTAGTGAAAGATATACTTCATTCGGTTATGCTCCTTTCTAGCTCGCTGCTACGACTAAGTGTTATTTCTAAATGTCCAAAATATCGTGTGTTCTACATGTAGCAATGAAATCGATTGCCACGTCTTGAAATAGATCTTTACATTTACTGTCTGGTGTGTCTGGTTTGCTGCAAACATCTCTGTACATCAGACATTTTGTGTCTATGTCGTCAAGTTCATCTTTCGCTTTTTTCGGCACATCCAACGTCTGATTGATGTAGAGGATTAACTCTGTAATGTTGTCGAGAGCAGGGATGCCACCTTCCATCTTGTGGAAGTCTTTGTCAAATTGGATAGCGCACGCTACCAACCTCTTGGTGTAATGATTGTTTTTCATGTTTTGCTCCTTAATATTATTTAAATCTGTTTCTGGTTTTCCATTCGATGAAGGACTTGAAACCTTCATAGTTGATGAAAACCAGTTTGTGTGTTGGGTTGAATACGTAGTCTCGAAAATCTTTGTTGTCCCTCATTTCTCGAATGAGGTTTTTTGCCATCGACTTCCCTAGACCTTCCCACCGCTGCATGAGGTGATCGTAGTCTCCCCACTCAGCCGTTTCATTAACTCCGACTGGTTTGTAGGTTATTTCCATTGGTAGTCCTTTCTAATCTAAAGCGTTAAGCGTTCTTGATTAAGAAACTTGTTGACGAAATACTGTTGGCCCTTACCAGTAACCTTAGTTGTCGTGTTGGTAGTTGTGTGGCCGTCAGCGTGATTAATATTTGTCTTTTTCAACTCAAACAGTTCTAAATCCATGCTCTTTTGCGTTGGTTGATTCCAAGAATCCCCACGGCGACTGATTAGATAGCCGTTAGAGCGTAGCCACTGAAAGAGTTTGTTTTGACCAATATCAATACCGTTCTGTTTCAGGATTTTAGCCAGCTCACCAATTAGACAAGATGACTTGCTAGCACTCACTGCATCAGCAAACAGCACCTTAGGACGATCAGCTTCAATCTGTGCTTCTAGCTTATGAACTTTCTTGTCCGCCATTAGCAAGGCTCTAGCCATGATTTTTTCTGGGCTATTGAAATCCTTTTCTACTTGGATGAAGTATTCTCTGACTTCGTGCCCTTTACTTGTTTTCGACATCATAGCTAGATGTTCAGCCATTCGGATTGTAACAGCATAGTCTTGCAGTTCACGAACGGCGCCGTTATTTACAAGCGTAGTTCCAACTACACTTGTAAAATCTTCGTTCTCTTTAAACATTTTGAAGTTTTGTTCAACCCACTGACTGAATCGAGTTTTTACTTCTAATGTTTTGTGAAGTTGTCTCGCACTAATGATAGGCTCATTGTTTTCGTTTAACGTTACATTAATTAATTCGTTCACTGATCGCTCCTTCCTTAATTCTTAACTTGAATTAAATTCAAGTTTTACTGTAAAAAAATATCAGATACCGTACAAATCAGACGATTGAATGTGGTATTTATTACAAATGGTTACCATGTTCTTAGGAGAAATAGAAAGCACGTTCTTCTCCCAAGCGCTGACCGTTTGAGCTGTAGTACCAACGCTTTTAGCGAATTCTTCTTGTGTCATATTATGACGGGCTCGAAGTTCTTTGATTGTAATCTTTGGAACTATTTTTGTCATTTTGTTCCTCCTCTCTAACTAACTTACAAACATATTGTAACTTGAATTTAATTCAATGTCAACAGTTTTGTTGATTTTTTTCAAGTTTTTTAGTTTTTTTATAAAACAACTTGAAAGTTAGGAAAGTCTACTATATAATATTAATATAAGCAGCAAGGAGAAAGATATGGATTTGAATAAGCAAAGAGGAAGCAGAATTGAAAGTTTGAGAGCTAGCAAGGGCATTAGTCAACTTGAATTAGCGAAAATGTTAGGGTATAAGTCTGACTCAACTATTTCAAAGTGGGAAAGCGGTGCTAGTATTCCAACGGGGACAAAGATTGTAAAATTAGCACAAGTTTTAGGAACTTCTACGGATTACATTCTTTTTGGAGACGGTCCAGAAAACACCGAGGAACAACAACCTAGCTCCCATGACATTGATGAAATCATAGCCAACGCCATGATGTTTGACGGTAAACCTCTTACAGAGGAAGATAAACGTGCCATTCGGGGCATAATTGCCGGCTATATGAGTAGCAAGGAGAAATAAACGTATGGAGAAAGAATTGCTTGAGCAGTTCAATGTCTCTATCTGCGAGTTTAGCTCTAACGAGTGGCCCAGAAACGGCTTTCTCGACCCCATAAACAGGGTGGTTTATATCAATAAGGATTTAGACCCAGAAATACGTTTAAAGGTAATTCTGCATGAGTTGGGCCACCTAGAGCACAATTCTAAAGACTATGAGCGTCTACGGGAGAAGTTTGAAGCTCAAGCAAATAGGACTATGATCCATGAATTGTTGAAAAATGAAAATCTTGACGACTTCAATTACTTACACTTCATGGAAAAATATAATCTCACCACTATTTGTGACGAGACGTTTGTAAAAGACGAATATCTAAAACTAAAGGAGATTGAAAAATGTTGAGTAAATGGAAGAATTTGAAACGCTGGCAAAAGTGGGCTATTGTGCTTGTCTGCTTGGCTGTGCTTGGTAAGGTGTTTGAAATAACTGGACTTGCACCGAAAACGGAGATAGAACCAGTCAAGACAGTCCAAACAGCTTCGTCTTCTTCAAAGGCAAAACCTAAAGCTAGTAAGCCGTCTAGTAGTGCCAAAGCGTCAAGCTCAAAGAGCGAGGAACAGCCTCCAAAAGAATCAAGCTCTGAACCAAGCTCGCAAGATAAGCTAAAAGACATTACCGAAGGTCAAATGGGTAGCTTCATCGACTACTTTAAGCAAGATTTGACTGATAAAGGTCTGGATATTAGTACATATAGTTTTTACAACCGTAGCACCATTTTATATATGACCGTGCCTAATGAGTATAAAGCCTATAGCAAGGCTGACTTACAGAATTTTGCTGACGGCATGCTCGCAAAAGAACATGAAGCATTCAACGTCTGGGCTGCAATCAATAATGTAAATTATGAGCGTTATCCGATGTTTCACATTAAAACGGATGACGGGAACGCTCTAGCTAGCCAAAAGCTCAACGGATCAATGGAAGTTAAAGTTAAATAAGACAATAAAAAAGCCCTACACTCACCGTCGCCAAACTTAGAGTGTAGAGCAAGCATCACAGAAAAAATCGTGTAAACTGAGAGCAGTCTTACAAGTCTTTTTCTGTACCCATTTTATCAAAAAAGTGAGGTAAATACAATGTGGGTAGAACAATTACCAAACGGTAAATATAAATATTTTGAGCGATACAAAGACACTTACACTGAGAAATGGAAACGGGTATCTGTTACGCTTAACAGTGGCTCAAATCGAGCAAAGAAAGAGGCTCAACGCTTACTGGATGATAAGATAGCCCAGAAAATAGAATCATCAAGCACCACTAACGTATCATTCCATAGTGCTTTCAATGAGTGGTGGGAATTTCACCAAAAACAGATTAAGTTAAGCTCAATCAAGAGCCTTGCAGCATCCGTTAAGCGAATATCTGACACTATTGAACAAGGAACAATCCTATCGAACATCAATGTCAGACTTATCCAATCCTTACTAGACACCGAAGACTGGACAGATTCACAACAATATCGTGCCAAGACCGTACTAAATACATTCTTCGATTATGCTATGGATCAACAACTTATTAGCGATAATCCATCACGAAAGGCACGATTACCAAAGAAAAAGAATAAACTTGAGAAACAGCAAACTGCCAAGAATAAGTACTTAGAACCAGACGAATACAGTCGATTGTTGAAAGAACTCTACCGGAAGGACATAACACTGAGATATGCTCTAGCGTGTGAGTTTATGCTCTTGAATGGTTGCCGTATTGGTGAACTGGCTGGGCTGACTGTTTCAGATTACCACAAAGAGACACGTTCTTTGGATATACACACCTCTTTCAACAGATACATTCCAGAAAACGAAGGAACGAAAACCGTCGCTAGTTACCGAACTACATACCTCACTAATCGAGAAATCGAAATCATTGACCAGATACTAGAGTTGAAAGAATTGAGCGAATCAACCAATCCAAACTGGTATCGTAGTGATAAAATCTTCACGACCAATACCGGAAAACCTATCCATAGCACAATCCTAAGTGCATCACTCCAACGAGCTAACACAAGGCTAGAAACACCTATTGACAAGCACCTATCCCCTCATATTTTTAGACACACCACGATAAGTATATTGGCTGAAAATAATGTGCCACTTAAAACCATCATGGACAGAGTGGGGCATGCAGATTCGGAAGTGACCACTAACATCTATACCCATGTCACAAGAAATATGAAGGACCAAGCGGTCAATGTTTTAGATAACATCATTACGAATAGTCTTGCCCCTTCCTTGCCCCTTGAGTAGAAAAAAAAGAACCCTAGGTTAAACCTAGAGTCCTTAGAAACGTTGATTTAACAACGTTTTATTTTTTCAAGTTGTAGAATGATTTCAAACCACGGTATTTTTTTAGTGCAGTTTGAAATGCGTATATAATAGGAAGAAAACCTATTAAATAAGGATATATGCGTGTAAGATACAGATGGTAAAACTCACATAAAGTTACTAAAGTTTACACTTATTGCCCCTTATTTGCCCCTTTTTTAAATATAAAAGACTTGGCAGCGCAAACTACCAAGCGGCATGAAAAAAACAAAAACATTGAACGTTAAAGTCCAAAAGTACATATATAGTGTACCTCTATTTAGATTAAATGTCTAAATAAAAACCCCGACTAAAAGTCGAGGACAGTTCGAGAATATTCATCGAAACGACGCCAAGTATTCCGATGAATATGTTATCACTTATAGTAGATATTAGCAAATATAAAAAAGAGCTATGAGATAACCTCGTAGCTCTTTGCCTATGATGGATATTCATTATAACACAAATAAATAAAAAACGCACCAGACCCCGTAGAGTTACTGGCACTTTCCTAGATGTATTATACCAAATAAAAAAAGCCCCAGCAAACGCTGAGGCTCGACCACTACCACCATGATGTCCGAACTGTGGTCTGTCGGGAGGTGATATACTCCTTTTTAATTTTTAGTTTTCGTGGTCTATTTTCCAGTTTGGCCTTGTGTAGCTTGTGCACGTTCTTCAATAGCCTTAACTACTGAGGCACTAGCTTCATTAATTGCCTTAGAGACCGCTGCCGTGTCGTTTGATTGACTATTCAAGAAACGGTCAAAGTCGCCATCATCCAACATCAAATGTTTAGCGCCGTTAGAACGTAGTTCATCCACTGTGCGCATAGCCCCAATACCGAAAACTCGGCCATTAACGACTCCAACATAACCTTGACTTCCTGACGTACTGCGTACTACATAATCCATATTTTCTTCATCCTCTTTCTTATTCACTAAACTATCACCATCATTGATGATAACAACATTCTTATCCAATCCACCAGCTAGACCAGTGCTTGTAAACTGCCACCAGCGTGTATGTTCCATGTTTGGATACACACCCCAATATGGTTCTGGGCGTACCTCATAATCTGGATACGCTGCAATCCATAGGCTATTTGGATAGCGTGCAGTGATTTGATCTACATACACATTGGCTAGCGTGTATGGTTTGTAACTATAATAGATAGGCTCAAAACCGTTCGCCTTACAGATATCCATAAACGCTAGGACTGCATTAGTATTCGCTTGTTTATCACCACTAGCGCCGTCTTCATAATCACAAACCAAATAGCGTGGGTGTGATGGCAGATTACTGATAAAGTAATTCGCTTCAGCTTGTGCCGTTGCCACATCGCCACCGAATCGAGCAAAGTGATAGTAACCGATACAGTTACTTGTGTTGGTTTGCTGACTAGCTACTGGACTAACCCAGCCCGCACCCTCGGTCACTTTGATAACCGTGTTATTAGTGCCGGACGCTTGACAGATACCAGTCAAGTCTCCTGGTTGATACGCTGATACATCGATAAAATAGGCGCTTTCAGTCATGCCATCGAATGGTAATTCAAACCATCCAACCATTTGTTGAGCTGGTGCGTTCCAATCGATATAGCTGAAATTACCAGCGCTATCAAGGTTGCGTGTAACCTTGCGAGTCCACCCGCCGTTATACAAAGCGTCACCGTTGCCGTCAATATTCTGCTCGATTGTGGTAACTGTCCCGTCTGGGTTTTCTGCTACCACAAAGCCGATATGACCGAATTGGTGATATGGCAAGCAGTTAGTCACCCAAACACTCCCGACTGGTGGATTGTTTGCACCGTTAAAACGTGTGACTTTAAGTCCTTGACTTTCTGCTCTGCTCAAGCCATCAATGGCGTTTAAGTAGCTGAAATCAAGGTTAAACAAACCCGCATACTGTAAAACGTAGTCAATCAAACTTATACATTGCCCACCATAAGGGTTAGTGGGAACAATGACACGTTGATTGACTAGGCTCTCAAGCGTGTTTAACAACTGTGTTTTTGAAGTCATAGGTCTCCTTTCTCATAATTATTTTTGAATAGATTGTTTAATCTCCGAGATAGTTCTCTCCAACTCTTCGACCTTCTGTTTTAAAGTGTCAATTTCGTTTGTAGGTAATTGAGATTTGGTTACAAGTGGGTCTTCCGCAAATTTATTTTGTTCCATAACTTGTAGGAAAAAGTTGTTATATGTCGGAAACAGTCCATACGCTTGGCTGATAGACAAGGATGAAGATTGTTTCCCTTTAATTTCACCAATATCGCGGCCAATGGCTTCAATGGCCTTGCTTAAATTGCTCATAATTCACCCCCTGTTAGAGAGTGTTCTTTGCAGTATTATAAACGCTCACAAGGTCTTCTTGCTCAATAGTATCGAGACGAGTTCCCAATTCAGTCATTTTCGAGATGATACCGCTGTCTGTATTGCCACCCGCTGAATTGATTTTATCAGCGATTTCTTTGAGGGTGTTGAGTTCTTCTGGGACGCCTTCGCCCAGAATGGCAGTCTTAACACCTTGAATGGCAGTGTTAAGTTGGTCTTGAGTGATGCCGTTAGCGGTTACTTCACCTTTATCAGCCTTACCTGCTAGGGTAGTTTTAATTTCCTTGATGTCAGCTCCTACCGCTTGGGCAAAATCATGTAGTTTACTCATTTATGTTTCCTTTCAAATTTTAGCTAGATTATAGATGTTTACAAGGTCTTCCGTGGTATCACTGCCACCAGTAATCATTCCGGACTCTCGCAATTCATCAGCTAGTAACTTTAATTTAGGGCTCTTGTCCGATGGGATAGCACTGTCCGCATTTAGTGAGTTTTTTACTTTCACCTTAAAATTGTTAGATGGGAAAATATGCCCATCCAGTTTAATTTCAAGGTAGTAAGTGCCAGTAGCTACTGCCTTACCCATTGAGAATGAGAAACGCCCATTTTCAACGGTAACGTCTTGATAGAGTGCCACGATTTCGTCATTTGACAGTGTGAGCTTACCGGTTCCGGACAGCTCCATGCGTTTACCATCGTAACCCAAAATTTCAAAACCAAAGACTGAGGTAACATCCCCACTTTTGAGAATGTCACCTCCTTCAATTTGGTTGATAGAGGTCATGAGCTTAGCCATAGGCTAGTCCTCACGAGGTTCGTGGTAGTTCAAAGCTCTTTCACTGTCTGCAACGCCCTTGGTTGTTGGGTCAGTAACGATTCCCAAAATTACCAAGATCACAACGAGAGTATTAACACCCTCTTGAATGTTGCTAGGGATAGCAAGTCCGAATTGTTGCAACATCAAGAATACTGCTGAGATAAGAGCTACGAGAGTAGCTTTGTTTTGTAAGCGTAGTTTAAAATTAATCATTTTCTTTTTCTCCTTTTTCTTCCTCATTTTCCGAGGTTAAAACAAATTTTTCTTTATCAATATTTTTTTTGATGTACTTGTCGATATAAGGGATTTCCACCCCTAATGCTGATAGGCTAGCCAAAATGCTAGAGCCGTAAGCGGCAATCATGGCAAAGATAAATGTATCTAGGACACCGCCTAAATTCATGAAGACTGCGAACGGATAAAAAATGGCTACAAACGTGAACATGGCTATATGTCCGACTAGCCCTTTTCTAAATTTCGAGCTTGAAAACTCATGGAAGGCCCAAGCTTTGGACACACCTATGATGATGTCGCTGAAAATGATAACCATTAGCAGAAACACCCAAATGTGTTCGTCTATTCCGTGGTCGTAGAAATCTTTGACCACTTGGAAGATACCAAAGATTCCGTCTTGTTTGTGCATTTAACACTCCTTAACATATTTATTTAACCCCCATTTTTAAAACAAGAAATTCTTAATGATTTCGTCCGCAATAGCTTTATGCCCTAAATCGCCCGGGTGGCTTGCCACACCAGCGTTGGTAATAGTGTAGTTGGAACCATCTGGAAGTCTCAATACCTTGCCCATTTCAGACTTGTATTTAGCATCCTTAGAATACTGATAGATGTCAACGAATGTAACGCCCAATGGCTTACAGATACGCTTGATTCTTTCGACAAAATCTGGTGAGGCGTAGTAGATACCGACCCAATAGATTAGAGCCTTCGGAGACGCTGCCCTAATCCAGTTAACGAGGTTTGGAATATCTGTTTCAAGATTCTTGCGTTTCTCGTCGGTATTCAAGTTGTCGCCAAACTGCAAAATGACAATGTCTGTGTCTGGGCCTAGTGATTGCTTCATTTTACTGTCAAATGTCCCACGTCGATTATTTGGGTCAGATTCCCAATCTGCACCATTACCACGCTCTACTACTGCACTAGGGTTTTTAGACAAGATGTAATTCTTAACCAAAGTGAAGTAATCTTTGTCTGGTGCACTAGCAGCCATACCCATACCCTTAAGCCATGGGTGGCTCAAGATTGAGTTACCAAACACTGCTATACGGCTAGGAATGTTTGAAACTGTTGATAGATTACCATTGTTATCAACTAACAAGCGGAATTTAGTCCCGTTTGGGCTGGTAATTATTGGTGTTTTCTTGAACAATTCAAGCTCAGTAACAATCGGTTCAATCTTATCCGTTTTTTGTTTCAAAACTTCTACTTTCTCATTAGCACTCTCGTTAGCTACACGATAGCTGAATGGAATAGCTTGTCCTGTTTCGTACATGATTTTTCCAGAATATCCGGTGTTATTAGTAACGTGTTGAGCGTCTTGAATCAAGTTGCGTTCGCCCTTAGAGGCATAGACACGATTGTCATGAGATTCAAAGAATAGTTGTTCACCGAAGAAGATTTCCTTATCTTCGCCACGGACATTAAGCGTATTATATCCCGCCGCAAGCTGTTTCTGGAACACTCGAGGGGAAACAATCAAATCATTCTGGTCGATGTTCCCGATGGCAAAATTGTATGTACCTGCATCCTTAACATAGACGTTGATTGTGTCAATAAAGCCACGGCTCTTGTCCCATTTTTTGGTAGGACTCATATACCCGAGGTTGTTAATCGTCGTTACTTGAGTCGTATCAATGCCAGTGATGTCTGAACCAAACTGCACTTTTGATGTGTCTGGCATGACGAATGGCACTTTTGAAGCGATGGCACTAGAGCCAAAATCAAGGTTTTCAAGATAATGAGCTTGAGCGTTTCCGCCTTGGATTACCTTGGTAGGTTCGTCTGATGTCAAGCGACTAATAAGAATGTAGCCGTTAGCTTCGGGAGTGAAATCTTGATTAACTAACACGTCTGTAGTAGAGAATGTTTTAAGCTTCTTGCCCGAAATGTCAAAGTAATGAGTGAACACCCCACGGACATTTTTTAGACCGTAAGTCACGCCAGCTTGCATGTACAGTTTAGGATAGATTCCCCACGTACCGGCGTCGTATGTCCCGTTTCCACTACCAGACCATGCCTTCCCGACCTTGAAAGTACGTTCGTCAATCAATTGCTTGACGATGTTAACGAAGCTTAACTCTTCCGGCTTAACATCTAGTGTTAATTTAGGGATTTTAAGAGAGATATAGCCGTCTGGCAAGTTAGAGAAGTCAACGTTTGCTTTTTTTAGATCCTCAAGAGAAGCGTTAAACACTCTTGCGGTCTCGTCTGGCTTAGAAGATACATAGAGCATGCAATCTTCCGGCGGCACGTATTCTGTAGTTACTAAGTCGTCTGTTTCAGAGAACTTTTTAACCAGTCGTCCGCCGTCGCTGGAAATCGCAAATGAGAAGATCCCACGGATATTTGATAGATAGTATTTGAACCCTTTTTTAATCGGAATTGGCATGAATCGGAGCCATCCGTTAGAGGCCCATGTTCCAATTGATGTGTTGTTCCAAAGATAGACTGAGCCTTCAATCTTATCTCTCAATAGTTGCTCGATTGATTCCGTGAAGTCGATATTATCGGCCGTCACTTCATCAACATTAAGCCCTCTAGATTGATAGACACCGCCCTCTTTCCAATGACGGTCTCCCTCGTTGAAGTAATACCATTTTCCTGTATCACTTGCTACTACGATGCCGTTGGCACCGTTTGGATAAGTACGCTGAATCTCTTCCAGAGAGCTTAAAACAGCTTTAGGCGCGTTTGACGAAATGGCATTAAGTTTTGACTCAACCCATTTAGTACTAGCCTTTCCGTCAAGATTCTTAGAAATGTTGTCAAGACGGTCTGGAAGCGTGTTGTAAGTATCCCTTGACTTCACGACTTCCATGTCAGTGTTTCCACTCTTAGCAGCATCATCGTATGTGATCTCCATGCCTCGAGCTATGGCCTCACGGACATCCGCTCCCTTGGTTTTCTTACGGATAGCGTCAACAAGGACGCTGATTTTATTGGTTTTCTCAAGAGGGGTGACGTCGTCATATAGATTCAAGCGTCCCTCTGCTTCATTCTGTGGCATTAAGCACCTCCTAATTCATTTCGTAATCGAGCGATTTCAGCTTCTAACTCGCTAATACGTTGAGCACGCTCTTGCTGACTCATGTTAAACGCTGAGAGTTTAGCGTCGTAATCAGCCTTAGCGACATTGTAGTCAGCGAGGGCTTGATTATACGCCGTCCGTTCAGCTTCCGTAGCATTAGCGCCTGGAGCCGTCGGAGCTTTCAGTTCAACTGGTTTAGACTGACTAGCAGACCTTAAAGCAGCTAATTGAGCATTTAATTGTTCAAGTTTTTTCTGTTTGGTAGCTATAGACTGGTCTAGCTTGAGTTTTTCAATCGAGCTATCAGCTTCTTGCGTCTGCAATTGATAAGCTGATAATGATTGAGATTGTGAACCGATAGTTAAATCAACTGACTGCGGATTCAGTATATCAATCTTCTTCTCTAAGATTTGCAAAGTTTCAATCCCAGACAACGGTGCGTTGATAATCTTGTGCTTGTTCCCAATTCTAAACTTGCTATATCGACTATCAATCAAATAGCGTTCAACTGCTGAAATCGTCCATTTAGCCAGTGCTATTTTCTGATTCCTCAAATACTGCTTGCCACGGGCTAACAGAATGCTAGGATTGTCGATTTCTGTCCAGATTACTGATTTCCGGATAAAGCCAAACTCTTTTATCAACTCTTCGTCAGCCAGATACATTTTTCCATCATTAACGCTTCGGATATCAAGCTGCGCCCGTGTCACGTCCGGACTCTGGTCTTCCTCTTGCCCTTGGTTTTGGCTCTGTAGGTCCGCCCCAATCGGTACGATGATTGTAGCAAGACCGTCAAAATCAACTTCTCGACTAGCAGATTTGATGTTTTGGCCTAGTTTAATTGGGCTTTCCTTAGTGACTCCAATCTCTTTAGTCCAATCTACATACAATCTCGTATTAAACTCTCTTAGCGTGAGATATCCGCCGATATTGTTGATGATGCGTTCCTTAACGGTCTCCCAACTCGAATCATAGCCAATATAGCGGAATGGACGGTCTGACTTACCGTGAACAGTGATATTCCTTGGTGTGATCCGCTTAAATTCCTCGATTTGAACATTTGCGGAATCAAAGATTATTTTGAAATAGTCCTCAGCACCCTTATTAGGCAGTTTTTGAAACCATTGAGCAGAATCGTGGAGATATGACAGGAAGTCTTCACAGACAACTTTTTGAACGAATCCGTTCGTTGACATCTCATTAGCCATCGTTAAAACTCTACCGACAAACTCAACCTCGTTGTCCCTCAAATTGACAACTTCGATGATTGATTTAAACTGAACCATTTTCTGGTACATCGTATGGTCTAACGGAATTGCAAACTCTAACTCGTGGATACTGTTGACAGCTTGCTTGATTTCACCGTGGACAATCTTATTACCTCTAGGACTGTATGGGTCGTGAATGACTCTACGGCTTGCAGTGGTTCTATTAAGCTTGTCCCATCGTCTATCTAAAAAACTAGGCCACCAATAAATGGCATAGCCTGCCTTTTTAGCCAATTCAACAGGACGCTCTGGAACATTTATCTTTTTCCCTTCAAGGTATTCCTTCGAGCCGCTTGAAGTAACAACGTAGAAGTGAGATTGATATATACCACTGTCGCTATTGTGGTCGACTGAATTAATAGTACAGTACCAATCATCGCCCCATTTCAAAGCATCGTACCAAACAAGGTCATCCTGTCCGGACTGCTCCGACCAAGTTGGGACTTGCAATCCAGATATGCCATTGCTAGACTTTAGCCCCTTGACACGGATAGCGTAGCCTGTACTACTGATGTTGAAAATTTCAATGCTATCACAAGATACTGTCATGCCATCACCTCGTTAGAATAGTGCATTGCTACTGTGCCATTCCCTTGTGCTTCGAAATAGTTGATACCAATGTCTAATGTGAGAGCGAAATCTTTGTTCTCACCCTTTTTCAAGTAGTAAATGGTCCCATTAGCGTCTTTTAAAGTGATATCCTCACTGCAGATGATTACTGGGCTGATTGATGTATCTCCAGCGTTGACGAAATAGACTGGTGTCTTCTTTTTCTCATAGCCTAGATACCATTTAGTCCATGTTGAATTATCATTTTCAAAATCAAACGTGTCCCAAACATCGTCAAAGTATTCATCTTCATGGAATGCAAACGGATAGCACTTAAATACGATAGTAGCAACCAGATTTTTCTTAATCGGGTCGTCTGCTACTTTGATGTGCTTAACCTTACCCATCCAGTAATAGCGTCTATCGTGCGTATCTCTCAACTTGCGTTGTGTTTTAGTAACCATACTTGACTTAATCTGCCTTTCAGCAATCTTACGATTCTCGTAAGTCGTAAATGGTAATTTGAACTCATACGTAATTTCTCTTGACTCAAACACACGTTCTCCCAACGCAGAAGAGAAGTCAAGCTCCCCTTGCATGTAAGGGATAGACTCAACGATTTCCTTTTCGTCTGGGGTAGGTGCTTCTCGTTTCTGTAGGTACCACCCAGCATCACGACTATTAAAATCGCCGAATGATATATACTCTTTAATTTTAGTAATCATAGTCTGTGCCGTCCTTTCAAAGTTTTAATCGTATCAATGGCACTGTTGAAATTATTAACTGTGCCACCGACAAGAGCACCAGTGTCGAGCACCATGTTTTGTCCTTGTGCAACTTGGTCTTTGAGGTCTGCAAGAGCGTCAATCACATCGCTAAGCAATCCTGCTGAATGAGCAGCATAAGCTTCTTGACGGGCTGAAATCGTAGCGTCTGGGGTTTTATCTCTGAGCACTTCCATTTTAAGCTGACTAGCCATGTTTGAAGTGGCACCGGTTAGCATGGCATTAGCTCGAACATTGAAGCCGTTGACTTGGTCACGGATATAGTCCAAGCTGTTAGCTACCTCTGGCGCTGATTCGTCGATACCTCGAGCAATACCAAGGCCAATATACCAACCAACTTCATCGCGAAATAGGTGAGATGGTGAGTGGATTTTGGCTTTAGCCTGTGCTGCACGCTCTGCTTGGGCTACCAAGGCATTAGCTGCTGCTGTAACTGCTCCTATTGCAGAATTAAGACCAGCAGCAAGACCTTGCCCCATATATGCACCAGCTGAGAAAAAGGCACCATAGCCAGCCCTTGCTGCGGCTGCCGCTTGGTTAACTGCTGCTTGAGTAACTGCAACTAATTGCTGACCACTTGACTGCATGGCTGAAACCATTTGAGCGCCGCCAACCCTTACTGCAGCAACGACTTGGTTCATACCATTTCTAACCGCTGAGACAATCTGATTCATGAAGGATTGTGCACTAGCAACCATTTGCATACCGCTGGCTCGAAGCGCTGCAGTCATTTGCATAGATCCAGACGTTACCGCTTGGACGGCTGACATCATGCCTGTGCTTACTGCCATACCTAGCGACATCATTGTTGCCTGCAATGTCATTGCTGCCGCTCCGACGGTAGCGAACACGCTAGCTAACATCATGACCTGAGCACTTACCATTGCAAGTCCAGCTCCTGCCATTTGGGCTGAACTAGCAAGCATAGCAAGCTGACTAGATACCATGGTAGCCATCATGGAAACCATGCTGAAACCAGTCTGAGCTGACATGAGTTGAGCACCAAACATGGTCACTGCTGAGCCTGCCATCATAAGTTGGCTAGTCATTTGCATAATTCCAGTAGCAAACATCATGAATTGAGTGTTTAGCATGGTCAATGAGGTACCAATCATCATGAATTGCGTACCAATAAGCGTTAAGCTAGTACCTAGCATGGTTGAGCTAGTAGCCATCATCGTGAAGCTAGTCGTTACCATTGTTAGCTGAGTAGCTAACGTAGTCAGACTAGTCGTCAACGCTGTCATGGCCGTACCAATTGAGGTCAAGCTAGTAGTCAAGCCCATCGCTACTGTGCTAAACATAGTCAAGCCTGTAGCTGCTTGCATAAGTGAAGGGACAATCATCATGATTTGCGATTGGAAGGCTGTGATAGGCCCTACAATCGCAGTCAAACCACTCACTGATTGCATTGCTTGGCTTGAGAATGTACTGAATGAATTTCCAGCTGTGCTTAACAGTGTTTGTAAGTTTGAAAACGCTGATTGAATGCTTGAAACCGTGCTTGCGAACTTGCTCAAGCCAGCTACTGCACCATTAGCAGAGCTAGAAACCTTGCTCATACCATTACCAAGGTTAGCCATGCCAGTGCCAGCTGTAGCAAGCCCGGCTGAGTTGTCACCGATAGAGCCTACACCTTTAGCAACTGCTGCAAGAGATGCAGCCATGTCTCCAAGGTTCGTATTGGTAATCTTGACGACACCATTAGCAAGTTGGTTGAAACCTGTACCAGCTTTCTGCGCTGCCGTACCTATCGAATTAAAAACGTTAGCCAATCCATCGAGAACTGACTTAATGGCACTACCAGCGGAATTAATTACCTCTGAAATACCTTCAAACGCTGATTTGAGACCGTCTCCGATACCTTTGGCCGCAGTGCTGATTGATGTTCCAACAGATTGCACTACACTGGCAATGCCTTGCAATGCTGCGCCAATAGCTGAACCAGTAGCACTAATGATACTTGCTACACTACTCAACGCTGTAGAGATACCTTGACCGATACCCATTGCAGCCGTAGCGATTGCCATTCCTGCTGCTGACACAACCGATGCTATGCCACTAAATGCAGCACTAATCACACCACCAATGGCCGTAATGATAGGTACGATTTGAGTGATAGCTGTAACAATAGCTGAAATGATTTGACTAATTATAGGTGCTAACGTTTGGACGACTGTAACGATGGCAGAGATTACTTGACTAATGACTGGCGCCATTGTTTGAATGACTGTCACAATCCCTTGAATCAAGGCCATAATTACTGGTGCCGTTGCTTGAATGGCTTGTACAATCACTTGCAAAACCATTGCAATTTGTGGTCCAAACTGGCCAATCACTTGAGCAACTTGAACGATACAATTAGCGATAACTGGTGCGATTGCCACGATAGCGTTAGCGATTATTTGAGTTACTGCCGTGATAGTATTACCGATAATTTGGACGATCGGAGTAATTGCTGTGGCCACTTGGCTGATAGCTGAGCCTATAGCAGAAACTAGTCCGCTGAATGCACTAATAATAGCTGGCAACGTTCCCAAAATAGAAGTAAAAGCATTACCAAATGCCGTAATGGCTGGGGCTGCGTTACCAATAGCTGTACCAACGGCTTCAACGAGTGGTGCTAATTGAGCTAGGCCAGGCGCAGCTTGTCCTACTGCTGTGATTACAGTAGCGAAAGCAGTGACAAACGCTTCAACGATAGAACCTGCTGCCTTCCCAATTGATTCAACGACAGTGCCAAATGCTGAACCGATAGAGCCAATGATTTGCGAAACACCACTGGCGTGGCTTGCTAATAGTGAGAATGAGGCCACAATCAATGCAATTCCTGCACCGATACCGACTGCGGCAACGGCTACGGCAGCACCGAATGAAAGCAAGGTCGCTGGATTCAATCCTTTAAGACCTTGTAAAACGTATTTCATTCCTTGGCCGAAACCTTTGTAAGTTTCAGCAATACCTTTGAATATGGCTGTCAAGATTCCCTTGATTGCATTACCAGACGACTTGATAACGTTGGATATTCCACTAAATAGCTGAGTAATCGTTGATTTAGACCGTCTAGCACTATTAGCAGCTTGTTCTGTTCCTGCTGCAGCGTCCTCTCCGAATTTCTTGAACGGATTTAGACTTTTAAGAAAGTCCAAGCCTTTCAATGCAGCGCCTACCGCTGAAATACCAGCTTTGGCAGTCATGAAACCTGCTACCATTGCCAAAATACCGCTAGTGATACCGTTTAAGATTCCCGGCGGAATTGCACTGATAAACCTAGATACCGCTGAAATAACTTGAGATATCCAGTTAACAAGCGTTCCAAGAGCTGAACCAATACCTGCAATGATTGACTGCATTTGTGAGCTACCAAGCACCTCACCGAATGATGAACCGATGGTTTTAAGAGCGTTCCAAGTATCTTGCACTGCCGCTTTAAACGACTGAAATGCCCCCGTATCAGCAAATGAGCTGATGAAACTTCTGACTGATGTAGTGGCAATGTTTAGAGCTTGTGAAATGCCATTAGCGATGTCACCAAACACCGAGCCAATGCCCTGCATGAGCTTGCTACCGTCAATATTGCTAAATAGCTGCTTGATTGAGCTTGAAATGTAAGTGAATGTCGCACCTAGATTTTGCAAAGCTCCGGTATTCGTGAAGCCTTTCCAAAGCGAAGACAAACCACTGCCAATCTTGTCAGCAATGCCGTTGATGTCAATGCTTTCAAGTGCATCGGTAAGCCCAACAACTGCCTTGATACCGATTTGATTGAGCTTTTCAAACTGTGGCATCAGCTTGTTAGCAAGAGACTCTTTCATACCGTCAATAGCTTGGTCAACGGTCTTGAACTCTGTGGCCATCTTACTGAATGTGTCGTTATTCCCGACCTTTGCGATAGCGTCGAAGAAATCCTCGGTCTTAATCTTGCCGTCTTGGACTGCTTGGACCATTTCAGCGGTACTCATGCCCATTTCTTTCGCAATCGCCGCAATACCGGCAGGCGTTTGCTCTAGCATGAGTTTGAAGTCTTGCCATTGAACTTTAGGCTTAGCTGCCATTTGGGTAGCTTGTTGACTCAAGGTCTTCATGGCTTGTTGAGGATTCTCTGCTGCCGCCGCAAGACCACCAAAGCCCTTAACAAGCTCGGTTGTATTCTTAGTTCCTACGGCTGCTAACTGTGAATAGGTAGAAGCCATGTCGGACGCTGAATAGATTGTTTTAGTCGCAAAGTCCTGCAACTCGCCTTTGACTTGCTTGATTTGGTCAGTAGGCATGTTAATCTGTTGCATGTTGCCTTCAAAGGTCTTCCACGCTTTGGTAGAACTGTTAAGCTCGCCTACCATGGATTTCATGCCATTTCCAAGGGCACTAATACCGCCCATGATAGCACCACCGATTAAATTGGCTCCGAGAACAGACTTAAACACTGACCCAACCTTACCGGCTGAGCCTTTTAACCCTTCTAGCGAGCTCTTGATACGTTGTGCGCCACTTTCAGCGTCTTTGCCATCGAATAACGCTTTAATGGTGACTGTACCATCTGCCATAGATTATCCCTCCTTTCTAAAATTCTTCGTATTCTTCCTCCTCTATCTCATCCTCGTCGTAAGGTAGAGCATAATCTTTCTGGAGCTTGCGCATTTCTTCCTTGTATTCCGTAGAATCACCCTTTTGTGGCTTCCATTTACGGATTTTGATAACTTCCATTAGCTTGGTGCCCTCTGGCAGTCCAGACAGTAGAGCGTTAAACTTGCGCCAATGAAGCTTACCTTGCATGTCAAACAAGTCCATGTTGTAAGCTTGCACGAATGATGAATAGATATAGTCACCGTCATATCGAATGTCATAAGGCACCCTCTGCTTCGTATCATCGCTTGCAGTGGTCTTCATAGGATTTCCGGCCAAGTCATACTCGACATGATTTTCCTCGACGTCTGACAAGCTTATGTGCTCCTCAAACACCGATTTAAATACCTTTGACATTTCCTCAATCGAGAAGCCTTCAAACGCTTCGTTGAATGACTTAGCTTTTTCCTCTCTAGTCTCCCCTTCAAGGCTCTGGCTGATTAGCATCCGAATGGCGAAATGAGGTTTGACGTACTCAGGTATGTCTTCGTCTCTCAGCATTTCGAACATCTTGAGGACATTATCAAAAGATAGATTTAGAAGATACTCTTTATCATCGATAACTAACTTATCGTCCAGTTTTCGTGATATATCTAGCATAGTTGCTACTCAGCTAGATATTTTTCAAGGGCTTCTTTAGAACTTTGATTTTCAAATTCTTCAGTAATGCCCTTGATAGCTTCGATAAGATAGACCATGGCATTGATAGTAGATTCGCCAGCAAATTGATATACCTTGTCAAAGGCTTTTTGGTCGTTAAAAGTCTTGTTAAAACCGTCTTCAACAAGGTCTTTGAGTGTTTCAAGAACCTTGTCATCGTCAGAATCTTTGAATTGTTGCGCTTTGGCTTCGAGGTCTTCACCGACTGCCTTCATGCGTTGGATGTTGCTATCAGATACAGGAAATTCAAGCTTGAACTCACCGAAATCGACAGGGATGACATTGCTACGTTTTTTAATTACTACCATGTTTTTTATTCTCCTTTAATACGAAAAAAAGAGGGTAAGGGCTAAACCCCACCCTCTTAGTTGTCTTATCTTGTTTTATTTAGTTAGATTATCCGCCTACGACTGGTGTGCCAGTTTCTGATGAAGCACCAGAACGACTAGGATCTGGTGACGCTGTACGTCCAGAAGTTTCTGAACCAGTGCCAGCGGCTGCTACTGCTGCGGCTGCTACTGGTGTGCCACTGATGTCATGTTTCTGTGGTGTACGTGACCAGTTAACTTGGAACTTGATTGATTCAAGTTCAGATGCTTCGCCGTCACCAATTTCGATTTCAGACAAACGTGCAAGACCTTCCTTGTAATATTTGCCTGTTGGGACAACTTCCTTGTACCAAACGACCAGGTCGTCTGCTACAGCGTCCTCTTTGTCGGCCACAAAGTTTTGAGCTTTGTCGCTATAATCACGATGCCCTTCGAAAGAACGGCCACGAGAGATTGACGAAATGATTTTTTCTTTCGTACCATCGCCGTCGAAATAAGCGATATCATCATCTTCTGCATCATTTTCTGGCGCTGATTCTTTGATACCTTTAGCAATCCACATATATTTATCCTCTGTTGGGACTGTATCTGGATTTTCTGGGTCGTAAGCTGCAATGTAATGCTTACGGATCGCATTTTTAAATTTAGCCATTAATTAAGGCTCCTTTCTACTTCAATAGTTGCTTGCAAATCTAGCAAGTAAATGTAAAAGCCCTGCTCGTCGGCATCGTTTAAACTCGGTGTCTCGACGGTCAAGGCTAAAAATGTGTATGAATTATTTGAACTTGGTAACTCGAATCCGATTCTGGAAAGCTCGGTGTTTATCTTCCAGAGAATGGCGTTTAGTTTTTGCTGGTCTTTTGATTTAATGGCTACTTCAAAGGGTAGCGATAGAATCTGAGTACCGGCCATGTCTTCGTCTTCCACTTTGCCACCGGGCAAGGGATAGACTGAAAGGCTTTCGTCCTCAGAAAGATAATCAAGCTTGCATTTCAGCGGTAGACCAAGCGTATTGATGAAGTTTGCGAGAACTTCTGAAAAATCATTGCTGTTCACTTATTTAACTCCCATTGCTTTAATAGCCACTTCGCCCCATTCTTTCTTATGTTTCGCAGCGGCCTTCCTATCCCAACGCCCACCAGTTCCGGGTTTCGGTTTTTTCGGCGAGCAGTCTGTCTTTGTTCGCAAAAAAGAACTTCCGTTGTTTTTCTGAGAAGAATAATTTCAGTCTACGATTGTAGAATCTGATTCTTGCGTAAGGTGTCGACCATACCAACGTATCAACATTGGAATGTCCGCTACCTCTCAAGTGCCCAGACTGAACCGGTGTGTACTTGTTCATATCCAAGAGCATTTGGTTACTCATGGCAATCTGTCCACGTCTGACAGCTTCGGGACTGCATTTCTTTTCAAGGCCTTTCAAATCTACCTTGACAGTAACGTTGGCGCCCATCAAACCACCTCGATTTCATAGCATAGAATCTTATGATTAAACGGATGATACTGAGGGATAATTTTCCGAATGGTGTAGTCTCGGTGAGTGTCGTTAACTCGACCATTCAACCAACTATCATCCAACTCGATGGGTGTGTATTTCGGATAGACCAAGAGAACTGAGAAATTATTCTCACTTCGATTTTGACCGCTGCCAGTGTGAGATACAGCCCTATCAAATCTAACGGGTTTAAGGGTTGTAGGCTCGTCATACATTACTTTTCCCCAAACGTCCGTTTCACCCGTTGGCTTTTGAATCGTGACAGTATCAACTAACATACGCTTATCTATCATAGCCCACCGCCTTAAAACCAAAACCAGCCAACATAAGCCAGTTCAGAGCGTCAAGAGATAGATTGAACCGCTTGCCATCGTGAGACGATTTAGAGCCGTTCTGATAGCTTACATGAGTACGTCCGACAGTCATGCTTGCTAGTGAGGTCTTATCCTCGGCAGTCATAACACCACTTGAATCGAGATAAGCAATTTGATAAGCTACCGCCTTCTTAACCGCTTGTCTCCGTGGTTCGAAGTCCGTTTCAAAATCGGTGAAGTCGTAGAAGTTTTTGATATACAAATCAACAGTGAGACTAGCTCTAGCTGCCAGTGTTTCAAAGTCTTCTACATCCTCGAAACCAAGTTTTAAAAATTCCGTTTCGGTTAAATAGGTCATTTAACCGCCTCCTTTCGCTATTTTAGGAGGTCTAAAAGCTCTGCTTTAGTTAGTGTTGTGTAACCAGTCAGACCACGTTGCTGCGCAAGAATACGCAAATCAGCGACAGTCATATCTTCGAGCGTGTTCACAACTTCCTCAACAGTTTCAGCAATGGGAGTGGCTTCAGTATCGTCGTAATGACGACGCATTAACATACCCATTACGCACCTCCGAATTTAACGACTTTAGAGTCATCGTAGAGATATACACCGTAGTGTTCATCACCAGAATAGACCGTAGTCTTTTTCAAGATGTCACGGTCATTTTCAATCATGACATCACGTTTGAGAGCAATGACGAATGCGCCATATTTAGCATCGTCGTCTGTGTCTGTTTGAAGGGCTGACACTTTTACAAGGAAGCCTTTACCTTCATCAACTTTCTTAGTACGGACGATTTGCACGCCAGACACTTCGCCAAAAGTACCAGACACAACGATGTCAGCACCGATTTCTGAGCCTTTAAGCCAGTTTTGGCCGGCGTCAGCACGCAATTTAATGGCATCTTTTGGATTGATGAGTGCTACATAGCGAGCGTCTTCTTCGTCAGCGAAGATTTCCAAGGCTTTGTCAATGTTTGCTACTGTAGTAGGCCCGTCAGTAATGCTCTGCGTCGCAGTCTTAGCCACATCTACAAGGTCGTTATCAACCTTATTAGCGATAGCGAGTGCAATTTGGTTAGTTGCTTCACCGTAGACATTTCCATGCCCAACCAAGGCAGCCTTGTCGGTGATTTCAATAGCTTTACCAGCTTGTTTCACTTTCATTTTTGTTTCTTTAGTGCCAAGTTGGTCGATAGGAATGGCTGTGCCTTCAGTAATATCTGTGGCATCTCCTGAGTAAGTCCATTGTGGGACAGTCAATTCATCGCCTGGACGGCCTACAAGAGTAGTGTCGATAACTGCAAGAGGTGTGAATTTGATTAGTTTAGGCAATTTAGCTGAAACCATATCAGCCATTACCTGTGGATTGATGACTTGTGCAGTCGTAGTAATACCTGTAGTCATTTAAGATTATCCTTTCAATTGTTGGTATAGTTCTGGGTCTTTATCAAAGAGTTCTTGACGCTCATTGATACCCATGCGTTTAAAATCTTCTTTGGTAAGTCCGTTCTGACTAGCAGTTGGGTTTCCCCCAGCGAAGATTTTAGGCTGTGCTGCTTGTTCTTCTTGCTTGAATAGATATGGGCTCGTTTCTTTCAATCCTTTAATGACCTTGTCCAATTTAGGTTTACCAGCTTCATCAAGTTCAATCTCATCGAAATTGATGAACTTAGCAAGGTCGTCTGAATTGTGAGCGTCCACATCCTTCAGAGCCAGACGAATAGCATTTGATTTAGTAACTTTCGCAAGGTTAGCTTCATTCTCTGACTTGTAAGTGTCAAATTTAGCTTGTAAGTCCGTCAATTGTTGTTTGAGTTCCTCACTAGCCCCCTCTTTGGCTTGCAAGTCGTTGAGTGCTTGGCTTTGCTGCTCTAGTTGCTGTTTAAGGCTGTCGTTTTCAGCTTGTAGCTCAGATTTAGCTTGTGCTTTAGCATTCTCAATCCCTGAACCGTACGCATTCATCAAAGAATCGATAACCGCTTTGTCTGTAATACCAGCTTCAACCAACATATCACGTTTCAAACTCATGTTTAAAACTCCTTTGTTTTACGTCCGATGGACTGAATTTGCCTAGTTTTACGACATCCGACAGGTCAAATAGAAAAACCGCATCAATTCGATACGGTTTAAGCATGTTTTTTCGCTAAAATATCACGTTGTCTAATAGCTTCACGGGTTTTAGCTAATGGATCATCATAGTATCTCTCACGTTCTCTATCTCGATACAAGAATGGATACTTATCGACATATGATTTTAAGGCTCTCTTTTGCTCTGTAAGCCTTGTTTTGTATTTTGCGGTCAATTCATCATTGTGCATCGTTTTGGCAACGTGTAGACGCTCTTTAGACGCTCTGATAGCTCTTTCCATAGCTCTTTGCTTGCTCTGAACATTAGCGTTCTTGATAGCTTGCTCCTCAGTTAGACCTTTCAAGTCATCGTCAATGTCCGGCATATAATTGACACCGGGGATAAACGGTGTCATAGTATGCCCACAGTTAATACCTTGGCACCCGCCGGGCTTGCCGTAGCCGTAATCATCGAGGGCGAATATCTTAACACCTTCTTCAGTCCTAGCTCGCCCTGTGGTAACTATCTGATTTTGGAGAGGTGCACACATTTCCCTTGCTGCTGCCTTGATGGAATAATAGAACGTATCAATTCCCAGCTCTTGCGCTGGTCTCATTCTCATTTCGTTGAATGTACGTCTAGCAGTCGTTTTAATGACTGTTCTAGCATAAGCGTCAGCTCTCTGTCTGCGTCCAGCTCTGTCAGTATAGCCGTAGAACCCTCGCTCTTGAAACTTCATTATCGTTTCGTCGAGGGCTTTCTGAGGTGTAGCCATGCCAGTGATTACTTTAGCTACCGTAGTCTCAATAATATCCTTGTAAGTAGCTTGCACACTCTTTGGCAGTGTCGTATTGATAAGATTGTGGACATCGTGAATAGCTTGGTTTGAATAGCTGATAAGGTCTTTCATGACTTGATAATCGTAAGTGTTCGATTTTAACTGAGCGTGAGTATCCTTATAGACTTGATACCCCTCATTCTCAATGATGTATCTTATTTGCTTTTCAGCGATACCAGAATACTCAGCAATGAGTTTAATGTTGTGGTCATTCAACATACCGACATCGGCCATCTTCTCTAGCTGCCAAAGGTAAGGCTGCTGGTCAAGGTAATAAGTCCCGCGGTCATGCAGTCGCTCCACAACGTTATCAAATAGGTCGTTACATAATTGACGGTAGATGTCTGAAACATTATCAGCCATCAACATCAATTGCTGGTCGTTTAACTTGATAGGTTTTTTCTTAGTCATGGACTATCACTCTCCATAAATATCAACCTCGTCATCCGTCCTAAAACTATCAGCACTTACCATAGTTTCATCGTTGATAGCTTGGTAAATCTCTTGAGCTTGTTCTTCGGTTACGTTTAAGGTCTTTTCAATGGCCATAACCTTCGGAGCGAATCCAGACGCTACCATCTTAGACCAGTAATCGAACTCAGCGTTTCGGTCAGTGAATACACCATCGTCCAAGTCCACGCTGATTTCATCCATTGTTGGAATCTCACCAGCGTATAGATTGTAGACCTTGGCAAGCTCAAGAATTGAGATTACAAGCTCTTTTAACGATTGCTCTACTAGAGTAGCGATAGAATTCCGCATTTGATATGTGTCTGATTGCTCTGATACTACCTCAGTAGCAGTCTTCATGCTCTTACCATCGAAACTGAACATGCCAGCTGATACACCTAACTGCATTTCAAAGATACTTAGACCTTTGTTAATTGCCTTGATGTAATCATCCGAGCGTATGTTAGTAGTAAGGTCAGTAATACCGATACCCTTATCCATGTCCCCACTATCAAATTGCTCATAGACATTGTGGCCAGTCTCAAATTCACGTTTAACGACAACCTTCTCACCGCTTGCGTCGAATTGTGTATTAATCATTTGAGTAGGAACTGCCACACGACGTTGTCCCATCTTGACCTCCCACATAAATTCATCGTAGGTCGTATTGATGAAATCCATCGTAGTCTTAGCGTTGTCAAAGATAGACAAGCCCAAAGGACTGTTAATGTCCTTGTTATTCATTCCCGGAGGCTTTAAGTACGTAAATAGCGGTCTTGTAAGTCCGTTTAGCGTGACAGTTTCTTCTAAATCCTCATAGAGCATCGATAAAGGTACACGTTGACCGATACGAGTTTTAGACTCAGACTCGTATAGCTCATTAGTTATCGTGTAACTGTCCTTAGTCCACTCATGGAACTCAATCAAGCTATAGTACAGGACTTTTTGGCCTTGCGTTTTAAGTGTTTTAGTTACGATTGCAGCACTCGATACATCTTGCGTATTCGATTGCAATGGTAAAAAGACTGGTGCTTGTACGAATGACACTCTGACCCGGTCATCGTCAATGTATGGACGCATAGCTAGACCACCAAGAGCCAAGCAAGACTCTAAGTAGCGTTCAAAGTTCTTGCTAAATCTGTCGTTTTTAAGTGTCTCATTGACGAATGTATCAGCCGCTTCATTATCAACTTGGATAGTCGCTTGCTCGTTGAATACGAGACTAGCAACCTTTTTAGACGCAGTGCGTCCAATAGGCAAGTGGTTGAAATCACGTTTCAAATATGTCCCATTGCTATCTCGATAGCTCACACGGTCAAACACTCCTGAAAAGTAGCGCAGATTGTCCATGATACGGCTATATTCTTCTGGTGATATAGCAATTTTTGGGTGGTCTGTGATACTGTTTAGACTTTGATTAGTTATCACGTAATTACTCCTTTTGAAGATGTTTTTAATGGTCTGTATGATTCCCATTTTTTCTTCTCCTAGGCCTTGAGACCAAGGTCTCTGGCATTATCTAATACGAAATATTTAAATTCATCGACTGTGTGGTCATCCTCTTTGATTACTTTAGGGTCGTCTGTATGTATCGTTT
>OIEO01000057.1_pt1 | contig 58434 bp, 64 predicted proteins | sample 1581851 | NCBI WGS metagenome assembly OIEO01 (sample SAMN03281010, study PRJEB24777) | human gut metagenome | isolation source: fecal sample PR157 from 1 month old male Malay infant, caesarean delivered... | reverse complement strand
TTACAGAAGTGGCAATGGCGTTCGCCAGCATTTAAATGGAGAGCCGGATGCGCTGAAAGGTGCACGTCCGGTTCGGGGAGGAGAGGCAGGGAAATAGTCCGACTACGCCCTGCCTCTTACTCTACTCAGTACATGGCAGGGCTTCGTTTATGTGGCGTTCATCATTGATGTGTTTGCCGGATACATCGTGGGGTGGCGGGTCTCATCGTCTATGGAAACGACATTTGTGCTGGATGCTCTGGAGCAGGCGTTATGGGCCCGTCGACCGTCCGGCACAGTCCATCACAGTGATAAAGGTTCTCAGTATGTATCGCTGGCCTACACACAGCGGCTTAAGGAAGCCGGATTACTGGCATCAACAGGAAGTACAGGCGACTCGTATGACAACGCGATGGCGGAGAGCATCAATGGCCTTTACAAAGCGGAGGTAATACACCGTAAGAGCTGGAAAAACCGTGCAGAAGTGGAACTGGCCACACTCACGTGGGTGGACTGGTATAACAATCGACGATTGCTGGGAAGGCTGGGCCATACTCCTCCGGCAGAAGCAGAAAAAGCTCATTATGCTTCCATCGGAAACAATGATCTGGCAGCCTGAGTTCACAGATAAAACACTCTCCAGGAAAATCGGGGCGGTTCACTGACCCCTAGCCTCACCAACTATGAGTTGAGTCTGTGCCGTCACAAGTATTGTCATAAAACATGTCTCTCCGTTCCAGTTTGTCTGATGATATAAATCCCCCGGGACTCATCCCGGCAGGTAAAATCATACTCTCAACAAAACTTTTCTTCTCCTGCCTCAGGCGAGTCCACAGAGAAAATAACAATTCTGAGAGTTATCTGCGGGAAAGGCTATTTATATGTTACTATCTCATTCTCTCACTGGCGAGATTATAAACGTTACTACGTTCTCGTTTTCCTACCGCAACAACCGCAATAATTAACATATCGTCAATCACCTGATAAACCAGACGAAATCCCGATGCACGTAGTTTAATTTTGTAGCAATCCTTTAGCCCTCTTAGTTTTGCTGACGGTATATGAGGATTTTCGCTGCATTTTTTTAGTTTTTTCACAAACTGTTGTTGAATGGTCTTATCCAGTTTCAGCCATTCCTTGAGCGCATCATCCCTGAATTTTACCGTATAAGTCATAAATAACTGTCTAGGTCCACATCATGCAGTGGCTGATTGCTGCGTTCAGTAACCAGTTTCACCAGTTCCTGGTCATCCAGAGCATCAAGCATCCTTTCATACAGTTCAGCAGGCACACAGTAGAATGCCGGCTGATTCCGGTTAAGAATGGCGACAGGGTAACCATCTCCGGCACTGACTGTAGCCATAGGATTTTTTTTCAGTTCACTGACACTTGCACTGGTGTCAGACAGAATGATGTTAGGCATAACGCACCTTTGAGACTGTTTAACAAGTCTTAACGATATCCCTGAAACGACCACTTAACAAGTCTTTATTACTCACACTTTTGCAAATGCATTAAATGCTGTTTGTATTATTCTGATGCCGCGTCAGCGGCATGGAAGGCGGTACTCCGTTGTTGCATATGATACCGGAGTAAAACCGCCGAAGCCCGGCGTAAGCCGGTACGGATTGATAGATATCACCTTACCCATCCTCAGTCCTGCTAAGCCATATCCGCTTTCAGCCACAACAGAGCTTCTGTGCGCGGTCGGAGTGGTCCCGACGAGGGTTTACCCGAAGTCGGGGCGTATCTCCGCGTTAGCGGGCCGTCAGGGCCGCTTACGAGCGTGTACTCAATACTTCCAGCGAGAAGACTGACAGCGATGACGACTATTAGTTACAACATTCATAATTAAAAGCGACTCTGTTCCGGCCCTTTGGGCCGGGGCGGGGCCGCTTTTCAGTTATGATGGAGGGGCTTTGTGGTTTCGGTTCTGCGCTGGACCGGGGTTTTCTTGGCGGTTGTATTTGAGTGTTGTAACTAAAATGGCTCCGGTCGGGGCCCGCCGCTTGCGGTGGGAGGTGCATATCTGTCTGTCCACAGGACAGGCAGTGAATAGGTTTTCTTTTTAAATGAATGTAGTTAAGTAGTTTAAAGGAGATATAAACAGGTGTTTAAAAGATACATTGCACCCTGTAAGGCTGGCGGATGGCGCTTTATGAGATGAACGGTTGTAACCTTATGGGGAAGTCCATTGCAGTTAAATGTGGATAAGCAAAATTCCCCGTCTGTGAGGCGTGTTTTGTATCAAAAACAGGGGGGCCAGATGCACCAGAAGGTGGATGATGAGGTTGTTTTTTGTATGAGGTGCTGCTTTTTTGTTCGCTGGCAGGCTTCAGGCGTGCGAATGCCTCCGGTGCGGGCCGGATTATTCAGAAGAGGTCACTTTCAGGGGGAAGCTGTGGCCAGCCGGCTGTAATTACGGTTACGTGACAGAATCATGCGCTCTTTCACACGACGCTCCACTTCGCGTTTTACCGCCTCACGATTGGCAGTGAAGCGCCCTTCCGAGATTTCACGCGTCAGCTGCCGTTTCACCAGGGTGACGATATCCTGACGTTCCCTGTTCGCATCACGACGCGCACGGGCACGCTTTATTCCACGGGACTTAAGCTCTGTCTGGTAACTGCGGAAACGCTCACGCACAAAACGCCAGGCTTTCGCTATCAGTTCATCCATACCCAGGGTATCCAGCCCCTGCTTTTTGCGCTGTCTGTTTTCCCATTCAACACGACTGCGGCGCGCAGCAACCACTGCATCCTCAGACACATCAAGGGCGGCAAATAACGCCGGTGTGAACGTGATATCGGTCGGAATGTAGCACCCGATAAGCGGATCATATTCCGTCTGGTAGGTAATCAGTCCCAGCTCTGCAAGGAACGTCAAGGCTCGGGAGGCCCGGGTGATGGAGAGTTTTCCGGCAGCAGACTCCGTCGCCAGTCCGCACTCAATGGCCAGCGTAGTGATGGAGCACTGGACGCGGTTGGCCAGCGGGTCATAGTGAAAACACAGCCCCTGCAGCAGCGCATCAATAGCCCGGCGACGCAGTACCGGTGGCATGCGCCGACGCAGTCCCTTCGAACGGGCATGTGCCACATGAATGGCGAAATCAAAACGGGAGGTGAAGCCCACCGCCTTTTCCATCAGTTTTTCGCAGAACTTCAGCGTTCCGGCACCTTCACGGGGTGTGAACACCGGATTCGGATTTTTAACCTGTGAATAGTATTTTTGAAGGAGATCAGCCATGTCCCCCACCAACACTATTCCCCCTCCTACGGGCGGTAACTAGCTCGTCTGGGCCGACACGTAAAGTTTCGAACATATCTGGTCTGAACCAGATGGTTCCTCCATCAAAAGCGATGAGATGAAGATCATTATCAAGAGTTTTGAGGGCTCTCCAAACACGAGTGTATGAACCTCCACTACAAACTGAAAGCTCTTTAACAGATAAGTTAACTTTGTTCGTATCAGGGATGTAGTGTGCGCACATTACTTGTACGAGGGAAACATAAAAACTAACCATCGACGCGCTGATTTTATTTTTACGTTTGCCATGCGCTATTGCAAGCAAACCTCTGATGAAGATCAGATGCTTGAAGGAGTCAAAATGAGCCCTTTTCTGGAGAAGGCTGCAAAACGGGTGAGGATACTTGCTGGAATCAATGTGAAGATCTGATTCAATCCCACCCGCTATTACTGAATGTGTTTCATGATTAGCCACACCATCCTGCACTTACAATGCACAGAAGGAGTGAGCACAGAAAGAAGTCTTGAACTTTTCCGGGCATATAACTATACTCCCCGCATAGCTGAATTGTTGGCTATGCGGTTTTATGGGGCCCCGGTAATCTTTCTAGTCGCCAAACTTGAAGAAGATTATCGGGGTTTTCGCTTTTCTGGCTCCTGTAAATCCACATCAGAACCAGTTCCCTGCCACCTTACGGCGTGGCCAGCCACAAAATTCCTTAAACGATCAGCAATCTACCACTCACTCCTGAGATAAGCAAGAATGTGAATATTTACGAAGTCGCTCTGCGTTTCAGCTCTGATTCAATCAGTTTTTCAAGCATCTGCGCCTGAGTAATACCTTCCTCATCCGCCAGTTCACTCAGCCTGTCTTTTAACCGGGCCTGAATAACCGCATGAAAAGCCTTATGAGTGTTGCTTCTGCGAGCCAGAGAAGCTCTTTGCCTCTCTCTGGCCGGAACAGGGTTACCTTTCCGGTATGTACGCTTGGTGCCTGATGAGGAAGTCACTGCATTTTCTGTCTGCGACATCTCGCCTCCTCAATTCTCAAACAGGGATCGTTTCGCAGAGAATACTACAGTTTTTTGAAATCAGCGACTTGAAAGTTGTGACGATGATCTGTGTTGGCGCACAAATCATGTCTGATTACGACCGTTTAATGTGATTTTGATAATGAAATGACTGAAAAGCTGGAAATGCCTTAGCCAGGGTGCCGGCCCCGGGCGGGACCGGCTGTTTCTGGTATATAGGGTGTCTGCCCCTGAAATACCTCACACTTCCGGAAAGCGGGGACTTCCGTCCCCGCCCGGCAGCTTACTTCCGTGCTTCGTAGGCCAGAGTTACCTGCACCACTGTATTTCCTCTGTGAATATTCAGCTCACATAACCGTTCCCTGAATATCAGTGAAAAACACAACACCGTGGCGCACACGGCGAGCAACCCGATAAGGGCATATTTCGTCATAAACTTTGACCTCTCAGCAAAGAAGAGGCTACAATCAGTAGTGTTAAGGTACTTCATGCAGACCTCACGAGTTAATGGATTAACGAGTGGGGTCTTCGCATTTCTGGTACCTGCGTCTTGCCTGAACCAGAAAGGCTCAAACACCCGCCGCGATAATACCACATTCCCTGTTGCTGACTATTACCCCCATTTGCCTGTTTTTGTTACAAAAACGCCGGGAGCGGGGGAAAACTTACTTTTTCCCGTTTCCGGGGGGGACAACTGAGCATTGCGAACGCGTCAGCTACGATGTTCCGGTGATTGCTGATCAGCCCCTGTTGTATTCATAAACTAATTAACATTCATTCTGTCTGGTGCATAAATCTGCCCGTGAACATCTGCAGACAATACCGGCCATGAAAAGATAAATAATACCAGTGGAATATATTTCCTCATGTTATTCTCCATATCAGATAAATGGCACCTGTATTTCAGCCCCCCTGAATATCGCAGCACACATTGAATAAGACCTTATTTTGTGAAATTAATCACAAAATATAAAATCGCGACTTAATACGGAAAAAACTCTGTGCTACTCAGAACTGGCCGGTCATACTGCCCGACCGGATATTAAAAAAAGCAAATCTCATAAACTCCTTTCAGCCTTCTGACTCCTGGAGTAATGAAGGCTGCTTTTTTCGTTACACCCTTCCCCGGCAGCGCCGGTGGCAGTGTTCAGCCCTTTTCCGGGCAAACTGTTGCCAGTCTGTCCGGGGAGCTATGCAGGCAGCCCGTCGCCATGCTTCTGCCGCTTCCATCCAGCGTCCACTGACCTCCAGAATAACGGCCCGCCCGCCGGCACGCTGGTAACGCCAGACCTGACCGTTCCGTGAACTGTTTCTGAATCCATTCATTTTTCTGCTCCTCCCTTTTAGTCGTCAGTATTATTGTGGTAAATAATTCAGTGGACTGGCTTCCTTTCGGGTACGGAAGTTATTTCCTTTTAAGCCTTATTGTTTCAGCCTCCCCGGTTTCCGGGGAGGCTTTTTTTATTTCCCATCAAGCACGGCCTGAAGTTCTGCCTTTGTCCGGTTCTGGCGGCGAATTTTCTCCAAACGCCCTGCCGCATACGCTTCCTCCTCCTGAGAAATATGCTCCGTCACATACCCTTCCGTGTCATACCGGCAGGCACCGGCTTTCATGGCACACAGATAGCTTTCTGAACGGGTGATGGCCTTCAGCGCCCGGCGCAGTTTTTTATGCGAGAGCGGGATATTCCGCTGCGCCACGTCTTCCAGTAACACGTCCCAGATACCGCAGGCCAGAAGCCGGGGCGTGTTACCGTCAAACAATCCCGGCCACCAAGGTTTCAGAGTGTTCACCGCCTCATCCAGCGAGGGCAGCGTCAGATAAATGGACAGCGCCTGTCTGGCCTGTGCTTTCTTCGCCGCCAGCTCTGCTTCCCGGGCAGCCTTCTCCGCCAGTTTCTGCTTTTTCACCTTCCATTTTGGTGGCGTGGTGACATTGATGATGGTTTTCCGGCTCCGGGTCGGTGTTTCCCCTTCCGTTTTCCGTTTCAGTGTCAGTACCGGTCGTTTCTGCTCTGTCATGATTGCCCTGACCTTTGTGAAAATATGTCCTCCAGGTCGTTGAAACTACTCACTATGATATTAAGCTGACCTCAACGACCTCTGACATATTAATACCGACAATTAAAGATGTTTTTTAAACCATTGCGTCTGTACTGCCGCCACACGTTCAAAAAACGCGCCTTTATAAATATCATAATGGCATGCGTCAGCTTCCTCGTATAATTCCTTAGTACCAGAAGCAACAGCATCATATAAGGCTCTTCCCTGTTCTGGTGGATTAACACTATCCTGGCCGGCAATAACAACCAAAACTGGGCACTGTACTTTGGCTGCGCTCTCTGCCGGTTTATATTGCAACGTCTCCATAACCGTAAGGAAAGGTATTTTTATATCCATTTCAGGATACTGACCTTTTACCTTCTCGAAGAATACCTTTGATTCATTATCACTCAGTACCCGGGTAACCCCCACAAACATCTCTTTCCCGGTATTTTTCTTCTTTTCTGCCATTTTATTCAGCGTGGACAGAAAAGAAGCTTTCTCCAGTTCATTCATTTCTCCGGTAACCAGAACCTCACCGTCAGCAAAAGCCAGCTGGCTGACAATACTTTTCACTCTTTTATCCTGCGCAGCTGCATTGAATACATGACACCCACCCAGCGATGTTCCCCATAATCCTATACGCTGATTATCAATACATACCTGCTTTTCTGCCCAATTGATAACTGAAATAATATCTTCGGTCTGCATTGCCGGAACCAGACGACCTCGTTCCCCTTCACTCTCACCGAATCCACGATAATCAAAAGTAATCGTTGCAAACCCGGCTTCTGTAAACGCATTCGCAAAGGAAGGCAGCAGAACATTCCGGATACCGCAAAATCCATGGCATAAGAGAATCAAAGGATGTTTTATATTTCCTTCCGGGACACGAAATGTCAGGGCAATACCTTCAGGGAGTTTGTGATCCGTAATTTTCATAAATATCCTGTGTTATGTTGTTTATTAATAAGCAGAATCAGCGCCAGCATCATACCAGTCACACAGCCAGAACGCCCAGCACAGTAAGATGACAGGCATAGAACGTCGGGAAAAAATCCCCGTACCAGAAACGGGGTAGTGATTTCCCTGTACAGGACACCAGACCAACAGTCAGCACCGTCATCACAAGGCCGGCCACCGCCGCTGCATCACTGGTGGCAAGGTTAAGCGCCGGAATAACAGCCAGCAGGCAGGCGACCAGCGCCAGACGTTCCATTCTGTCTTCCGCCCGGTACAGCCTGTGGCTGACTGCCAGCATCAGCAGCCCGGCAATGCCGTAACTGGTGCCGGAGAAAGGCAACCACATTGCCAGAAGCAACATGGTCTCTGCGGAACGCCACCAGGTGCGCGTTTCACACCATGTCAGCACCTGTGCCGCAACTGCAAAGGCAAACAGGATATTCCCCTCATACCAGGGAAAGCCGGCCAGATAATATGCGAACTGGGCAATCACCGCCCATCCCCACAGCCGGTTAATGGCCTCCTGCCGGATATGCGTATGACGGGACAGATTCAGCCCCCACACCAGGGCAAACAGCGGAAAGGCCCCACGCCCGACCAGAAACATCCACGACTGGTCCAGATGCAGAATGCGGTTTGCATGGTCCAGAACCATCAGCACCAGTGCCACCGTTTTGATGATATCCCGCTGTCCGGGTGAACAGACCAGCAACGACTGCAACCAGGTATCGGTCCGGGCAGCCAGTGAATCATTACGTGTTGTGTTCGTGTTATCCGTTGTCATCAGCGTTTATCTTCCTGTGTCAGTCTCCGCCCAGGGTTTTCTCTTTCTGCAGGTCACGAACCATATCCCGCTCCATCTGCTGCAGTCGCTCCTGCAGCAGATTTTCCCGGGCAACCTCCCGGACCGCTTCCCGCACCCGTTGTGGTTCACGCAGTACACTCTCCGGCAGCGCGGCTTCCCGTTCAGATATGGCAGACCGGTCACGCTCCAGCCCGGCAATATCCCTGACAGCCTGCTCTGTTTTGCCGTCCGGCAGGTCAGGTTTGTTCTCTGCCATTTTACGGACAATTTCATCCGCACGGCGTTCCGTTTCACGGCGGATGGCCTCTTCAGCCTGCCGCTGTGCCAGCACCTCTGCCGTGACCGGTTCGCCATTTCCGGCTCCCGGCTGGACGCTGTTGTCCGGGATATCCCCCCACACGCGGCCACCGGTTATGGCACCGGGATTCCACGGACGGCCTTCACCGGCGATTCTTACCACCACACCACTGTCAGGATTATCACGGGCAATCCGGACACCATCCTGCATATTATCAGCCAGCAGGCTTTCTCCGTTACGGCTGCCCTGCAGGGCCACAAACTGTGCATCTTCACTGCCCTTCACCCGGCCTTCACCACTGAATCCCCGCAGCCCGTTTCCGTCATCCGTGGTCAGCGGGTTCAGCCAGATACCTGCTGACTTGCCGTTACGGTCAAACGCCGGCAGTGCCACATACGGCTGCGGATATTTGCGCCCGGGTGCAATAAACCGTGCAGGACTGTCTCCCCCGGCAAGCCCCGCCTGACGAAGAACGGCACGCCCTGCCGCCACGTCCCGCAGCTCCCGCGCCGTACTGAACAGCCGCTCTGCATTCATGACCTCCCGGTCCGGTTTCGGTTCAAACACATCGTGGGCCGTTCCTTTCTGTACGGCATTGTTGATGGCATCCGTCCAGCCCTGACGGTTATCGGTGTACACCTGCACATGCTGCTTCATACGCGACAGAGCCACGTAGGCTGACTCAAAGCCGGCCATCAGTTTCCGGTTACCTTCCGTGCCTTCAAGCGCGATGGCAAAGGTTTCACTCGCACCCTGCGCACCGTGGGCGGTGATGGCATAGGCCAGGTCAATATGTTGCTCTGCCCGCTCCTGTCCGGGGCGAATCACCCGGGTCTGCTGTCCGTCCGACAGCGTGACACTGTCACCGGAAACCGCTGTCACCGTCCAGACGCTGTTGGCCACATAACCACGCTCCCGGTCACTCTTCGTGAAGCGCATCCGGTCACCGGTTCCCACCCGGATGGTGTCCGGGGTGTACAGTGTGACACCTTCAGCCACCGCCTCCCGGGGCGAAATCAGCCGCGTGTTACCTTCCGCATCCTGCAGGGTTATCAGCCCGTCATCCTTGCTGATACCGGCAATCCGGTGATACACATTATCCACCAGGGCAAGTGCGTCCCGATGTGTCTCCCAGGTGGAAAGACGACGCAGTTCTCCGTCACGTATATTCGCTGTGTTCAGGACAGGCACCATGACCTGCTCTTTTCCCAGCTCACCGGCCTTTTCTCGTGCATCATGAATCATGCTGTTCAGCACGCGTCGGTCCTCATTCAGGTGCGTGACAATCAGCGTCTGCTCCCGTGCTTCCGGTGTTCTGCCGGTATAGTCGCGGACAATGGCTTCATACAGTGTCATGGGAACATCCGGAAAAGCCTCGCCTTTCTGTATCGCCTCCTGCTGTGCTTCTGCCAGTTTCGCTTCCTGGCTGTGACTGAACTCCGTCACAGAGTGCTCCGGTACCCATGCGCCCTCCTGACGTGGCACCTGAGACGGTTTCACACTCTCAAGCCCGGACAGTGCCCTTTCCACATCCCGGTTAATCAGGCTGTATACCGCCTCCCGCAGTTCCGGCGTCTGACGCACAATCTCCTTCATGATGGCCACGTCGGCAGCACTGCGCGTCTGCTGGAGACGGAAAGGCTGACCGGGCGCGATGGCCTGCAACTGGTCCGTGTCACCACTGGCCACGGCACGACCACCACCGGCCGCAATCAGGGCGTATGCCCGTGCCATGTCGGTATTGCCCACCATTGAGCTCTCATCGAGCAGGAACAGCGTGTTGCTGAAATCCGGCGTTTCTCCGCTGCGCTGCTGCAGTTGCGTGTCATGCAGAAAGGACGCCAGTGTCTGTGCATCCACGCCGGCGCTGCGCATCTCCCCGACCGCACGGTGCGTGGGGCCCAGCCCAACGACACGGGGACGCTCACTCTCCGGCAGCATGTTCACGGCTGACATCACCGCCCGGAACTGTGTGGTCTTACCCACACCGGCATAGCCCTGCACCACCGTGAAACGGTCGGGCGTTTCCAGTATCATGCGGGTGGCGGCACGCTGTCCTGATGTCAGTTTCTCCATGAGTTCGCCAGGTACTCTCTCCATCAGCGGCGTGACCGCCTCCTTACCTTCGAGAATATGGCGAAGAATGCTCTTTTCTGCCTCATACGACGCACGGGAAACCATCAGGCCTGTGCCATAGCCTTTTGCTACATCCACATACAGTAAATCACCGCGTTTTATCTGCGCATTGATTTCCCCTCCCAGTTCAGTAAAACTGGTTCCTTCTGCAGCAAACGACTTCGCCTCTGTCAGCAGGTCCACCATGCTGAAGGCCAGGTTTTTACTTTCCACCACAGGAAGCGCCAGATGAATAGCCTGCTGTGCCGGCGTGTGAAGCCCGGCTTTCTGCAGACTGATAGCGGTTTCCAGCAATGTCTCACCGGCACGCGCCTTTATCTGCTCAGAAACCACCGTAAAGGAGGGATGGCGGGCAAGTTTTTCCGCAGTACGGGTTTCATCCAGTGAGGAATACAGCCGGACATCACGACCGCTGCGGGCCAGACCGTTCAGGGTGGCGTTGTCCATTGCCATCTGTGTGACGGAGGCAAAAACCTTCGCACTGTCGCTGACGGAATGCCCGGGCGTTTCCACCCAGCCGTTCTCCAGCTTCAGTGCCATGAATGGTGAATCGCTCACAGGCAGGGAGGCCGGTTCAGCCCGCCCCGGCACAACAACCGTCATCGCATCTTCACTGACGGATGCCACCTGCAGGCGGTCACCGCCGGAGACGCGGAGTCCGGGAATTTTCCCTGTCACCCTCAGTCGCTCGCCGTCTGCCACCGGCATTTTTTCCGGCCGGAACAGCGACCAGCTGCTGTCCAGGGAGGAAATACGCACCACCTGCGTTTCACCCTGCGCATCCCGCAGGGTCAGGCTGTTACTCTGCGCCGTCACCCGGTCGATAACATAGCGGTCATGACTGCGTGTCTCCGGGTTCCACTGCTCCATCACCATCCCCGGACGGTACATATCCCGCAGATAACGGCTCCGGCTGTCCAGCCAGACCGGCGACAGGGCGGTCATGGTTACCTCCGGGCGTCCGAGCACGCCCTGTGTTTTCAGCTCACTGCGAATGGCCTGTGTCAGTATGGCCTGTTCCCGTACCCCGCTGACCTGTGCCACGCTCTCTTCTCCGGCTTTCACGCTGGCAGCAAAATCTCCTGCCAGCCGGGCATAGCGGACATTACGGTCCGGTTCACTGATGATGGTGGCCGGCCGCTGTTCTCCCCCCTGCCAGCGATATGTGTTCACCCCGGCATCTTTCATGGCCATCAGTGCACTGCCTGTACCGGTTCGCTGCCCGCTGTCGGTTATCAGGACCTGTACGTTATGACGTGCGGCACCGTCCAGCAGGGTTAACGTCTCTTTCAGGGAGAGTTTTTCGCCCTGGTCAACGATAACAGTATTGCCCGGCGTGAAGGCCATGCCCTCCTGCAGCTGACGACGTCCGGTTATCAGCTCACCGGACAGCCGTTCATCCTGCTTCAGGTTCATCTGCGAGCGACGGTCAGCGGCGATAATCTGCACCTCCCGCCCCTGCTCCCGGGCCATCATGACCAGCTCCGCCACCCGCTCACGCTGCCCGGCTGCACCGCCCTGCCCGGACACAATAGCCAGCGACGGGCGATCCTGTGCCAGAACACTGACCGCATCGCTGTAACCGGCCGTCCGGGGGACACTTTTCTCCGGATGTACGGTCACCCGGTTCTGTTTCATGATGTCACGACTGAGTGCCCGGACTGACAGCTCATCGAGCACATGAATCCCGGACGTGAACAGCCCCTTCTCACGATCGAGGGGGATAAGCTGCTCACGGCTGATGGCCTCATCGATACCGGCGCGTGCCCGTTCAATCACACCATTTTCCGGCGGCAGTATGCCGACCGTTCTGGCCAGCACGTCCGTGTACGTAAACTGCACTTTGCGTTCACTTAATCCGGCAATGGCCTGTGTCACCGCCTGCTGCACATCCGGCCCGTCCTGTGAAGCGGGTCCGGGCGTCTGCGTGCGGGTCTCCGCCCGTTGGTCCGCCGCGTCACGATACGCCCGGATGTCGAACCCGGTTTCCTTCAGCGTCTGCATCCATTCAGCCATTCTGACTTCAGGATCGACGTGCTGTTTGGATTTTCGCGTATCCAGTGCCGCCACATCCCGGGATTTCAGCGAGGCGTCTTCCCCGACGGCCTCCCGGATAGCCTGTGAGCGTCCGGAGAAGGCCTCCACCGGTACGCCCGGCATCTCCCACATACCGTGCTTACCAACCACTTCCGTTTCATAGCCCAGCGCCTCAACCTGCTCTTTCAGTTTTTCCCGGTAGAGCCTGCCGAAGGCAATCTGATTAGCGTACACATTCTCAATGAACCCCGTTTTCCCCACTTTGTCACTGCTCAGTGTCTTCCACTCGCCGTTATGCTGCGTGACATTGGCCACTACCGCATGTGTGTGTAACTGTGGTTCCTGATCGCGACTGGTGTCGTGGTTAAACAGTGCCATCACAAGATTACCGGTCAGCACCGTTTCTGACTGTCCGTCCGTCATAACCCGTGTGGAAGCCAGCGCCTCCACCTGACGGACAGCAAAATCCACGGCCTGGTTATGTGCATCAATAAGACGTTTATCACCGCCTAACATGGCCATCACGGAGACACTTTTGGGGGCGGAGAAGGTCAGGTCGTAGCCGGGACGATGCTTATTACTGCCATCCTGCATGCGGCTTAAATCCGCTCCGTCCGGCAGCTTCCCCTCCAGAAGACGGGTAAAAACATCCTTATCGACGCTGCCCTGCAGCCCCAGCTGTTCAGCCCCCCTGCCGGCCCAGCGTTCTCCCATGCTGCCCAGCACATAGTAATTATCCTTGTCGGTATAATAGTTACCGGCACTTCCGGCCGATCTGACCTGCGCGATACTCATCATAAACGTATATCCCTTTGACATATCCCGGTATCAATCCCACAATGGATATACACAAGACATATCCACATAAGGAGGCAAATAATGGAAACCACCGTATTTTTCAGCAACCGCAGCCAGGCGGTCAGACTGCCAAAAGCGGTTGCATTGCCGGAAAACGTAAAACGCGTTGAAGTGATTGCTGTCGGACGAACCAGAATCATTACGCCAGCCGGAGAGACATGGGACGAATGGTTCGACGGACACAACGTCAGCGCCGATTTTATGGATAACAGGGAACAGCCCGGCATGCAGGAAAGGGAGTCATTCTGATGCTGAAGTTTATGCTCGATACCAACATCTGCATTTTCACGATGAAGAACAAACCCGCCAGCGTCAGGGAGCGTTTTAACCTGAACCAGGGGAGAATGTGTATCAGTTCGGTCACCCTGATGGAGCTGATATATGGTGCAGAAAAAAGCCAGATGCCTGAACGTAATCTCGCTGTGATCGAGGGATTTGTTTCCCGCATTGATGTTCTGGATTACGACGCTGCCGCAGCCACACACAGCGGCCAGATAAGAGCAGAACTTGCCCGTCAGGGACGCCCTGTCGGGCCATTTGATCAAATGATCGCAGGTCATGCCCGCAGTCGGGGACTGATTATTGTGACTAATAACACCCGGGAATTTGAACGTGTGGACGGTCTGAGAATTGAAGACTGGAGCTGACCTGTTCATCAGAAATCATCTCCCGGCTCAACATTCTCCCCGCGCTCCCGGTGCACATTGATGTTCACCTCTTCACGACGCTGCATCTTCTGCTGGATATCCGGATTCTGCTCCCGTTGCCATGCCTCATAAACGGCCATATCCACCACTTCACCGGATTCACTGATCCCGGGTGGCAGTTGCTGTTCCATCTCTTCTTCCGGTTTCATTTTCAGCTCCTGCTCGATCCCCCCTGCCGGAACATTCACACCTGCATCTGACTTCTTATCGTTGATGGCAGGAGACACCGGCTGTTGCGGCTGTTCAGCCTGAGTCACGTCTTCTCCGGAAACAACCTCCGGGACATCCGGTTCGAAGAGGCTGGCCATCTCACGACCTTCTGCTTCCCTTGCGGCAAGTACGGCACTCAGACGGTTCTCCATTTCCGGGTTGATGTCACGCGGAATAAACTCCGGAGCGACCTTCGGTCGTGTCTGATATTTCAGGGAGAGTTTTACTGCCGGATACGGTCCGGGCAGGGTGACATAACAGGTCAGATCCGGCAGAGACTGAATGTCGGAATAACTGACCAGCGTCTGACGCTCCATATCCTTACCGGTCGATACCCCGTCACGTACCGGATCAGCACCGTAGGAATACTGCTCGCTGGCTTTCAGGTGCTCTTTCTCACCAATTTCACCGGCAGCGAACTCTGCAATCTTATGGCTGGGAGAACGGAAAAAGGCACGGGTGTTCATGACGTCAAACAGCGTGGCAGCCGCTTTCTCACCGTAGATATCTTCCAGCTGGGCATAGGACTGGATACCAAACACATAACAGCCACCGAACTTACGGGCTTCCGGCAGGATCTCCACCAGGTCCGGCAGTTTGTGTAACGTGGGTAACTCGTCACAGAAAAACCACACACGACGGTTACGGTTTTCTCCCATTGCCAGCAGACCACGAATAGCAATGGACAGCCACATGGAGATCACCGGCTTCAGGGAGGCATGGGTGTCGGCGTTCGACGAAATAAACAGCCAGCCGTTTTTCTGATCTTCCCGGACACCACGCATCCAGTCACGGATGGTGAAGGGCTCACCGTTATGCTCAATCCCCTGCAGGTAACGGATGGCTTTCACGTAGTTGGTCAGCACAGCACGGATGGATATGGCCGTTTTCTCGATTTTCTCTTCCACCAGGTTGGCCGCCGGTGAATTACGCAGGAAGGTACGCAGCTTTTCAATTTTGATGGAAAGCAGTGTGTCCACCAGTTTGCTGTAGCTGCGGTTGGGGTCATTACGCATCAGGTATGCCGCTTCCGCAAAAATGGTACGTCCTGAACCCTGCCAGAACGGGTCCTCTTTTGTCCCCATCGGGATCAGAGTATTTGCGGTATTATCAAAATCTGGCTGTGTCAGGCACTCCTTCCACAAATCCCAGGCAGCACAGCGTGCATCCAGCGGATTCAGGATTTTATCGATGGAGGGATCATAGTAACTTTTAACAAATTCCCCCGAACGGTCATAAATCACCACCATATCACCACGCTGACGGGCGTAGTTGGCCAGACGACGGATAACCTCCGACTTACCGGCCCCGACAGTGCCGTGCAGACAGAAGTTCTGGATTTCAGAATCCCGGATAATCGGCAGATCGCCAATCCGGATATCGGAATCCTTGCCATCTTTTTTCAGCATCCTGGCCACCTCTTTCGGATTGTCAGTCAGCTGACGACCACCTGTGATTTCATTTTCGCTCTGTTGTTTACCCTGACGCCCCAGAATCCAGGAGACAACAAAGAAGGTGATCAGGCAGATAACCAGGGCCACGACAGACGCCAGAACGAATGCCGACCATAACTGCTCACCGCACCAGATCATATATTTATCATGCAGTACCTGAGCCGCGTTCATCCGGAAGGTTTTGCCGTAATACTGGATCTCATAGACCGGCTGGGACCTGATTAAATCCCGCATGCCTTCCAGCGTGGTGCACCACCAGTAAATGCAGCCATTCACAAACGTCTGCCAGCTTATTTTTACCCATAAAACCAGACCAACTAGGATCCAGAAAAAAATAAACAGGCAGTAAAGTATGATATTGGCGATCTGACTGAACATGCGGATACGCATGGACGCAATCTGACCGCCCTGGGTCATATTCTTTGCGTTAAAACTCATGATGATATTCTGAAGAAAGAAAGTCAGTCGGACTGATTATTAATGATGAAAAGATTAATAACCGTTAAATTCCGGCTTCGCCGGCAACACTTCACGGTCGCACAAAGAATTTGCACAACCGCTCAGTGTTTTCATATTTATTTCGGAAACGCCGGGGAGAAATAAAATTTATTTTATTTCTCCCCGGGGTTGGACAACGAGCAAAGCGAGGCGTCAGTCAGGAGGCCGGTCAGACCAGCCTCCGGAAGATAATCAGAGAATATTTGCGATTGATTTGGCCAGCTGGTCTTCGAGAACAGGCTTCGCCTCTTCAAATTTCAGGTTAACCTTGTTCGCATTTGAGACCACACGGGTCTGGTATTTATGCTGGTTACCTGTTTCAGTACTGGTCTGAATTTTCGCACCTGATGTGCCCTGACGCAGGGCGGCAACATTATCCGTTGTCACCGTTGCCTTAGTACGCTCTGCAATCTGCACATCCGTGATCATGGTATAGTTCACATCTTCCACCATCGCATCTGCAGCCATACCCACCAGACCGGCAGCAAGGCCCACACCGAGTGTGGCACCGGCAGAATTGGAATTATATCCGGTGATACCGGCACCTAACGCTGCACCAACTGCTGCGCCTTCATAACCACGGTTCAGCCATCCCTGAGACTCCCGCAGATCCATCTTATCGGCCTTCAGCACATTCGCCTGAATCCAGTAGTAGGCTTTATCCGGAGAAGTCACCACCTGATACCCTTTTGCTTTCACAGCATCAGCAATTTTGCCCTGCAGCCCACTCATGTCTTTATCAGACGTGTTTTTGAACTGCAGAAATACCGTGCGTTCGCTGGCGGGTTCAAGCCAGATGGTCTCACTCATCTGAGTCTTCACCTCAAGGTTACGCTTCTTGATTGCTGTGCTCATCGCACCACACCCTGAAAGGGCCAGAGTGGAACTGACCAGTGCAACCATCATCAATTTTTTTGTTTTCATCCAAAATATCCTTTTAACTAACAGACTCTTTTTTGAACAGCCCTATTACTGAGGCTATAGCTGAGAGATTATAACGATTTATATCTATAGCATAAATAAAGAAAAAGATTATAAACAAAGCAATTAATAAAAACTCATATAAGAGTGTATGGGCAAATGAAACCATTGAAAAAGCAATCAAAAATGACAAGATATAATTTTTGTTCTTATCATACATAAAAGATATAACTTTCGACTCATCTCTGAATTTTTCAGGTATAGCAAGATACAACATCATTCCATTAGTAATGGCAACAAAAAGGATAAAACCCATTACGCCACTAAAACATATATCAAATCCGGCATCTCGGATATCAACTTTATCTGCCAGCAAACGAAGAAATGTTGGCCATAATAAAACCCATAAAAACACATACCCCCCTGGCTTTATGACCTGTAATAATGGCGGGATATTAACCCCCTCTACAGAGAGTACATCCTTTAGTTTCTGTGTCTCCATTTTTATATCATAGTGAGTGATCATAATGGCCCCTTCAGTCGTTCCTTTTTACCATCAATCATTTCTTTCACAGCCTCTCCTGATGGCTCAGGTATTATCTTTTGACTTTCTCGCTCTTCATCATATTTATTATTCTGAGATAATGCTTCTGTTTTATGGTGATTTTGTAGTTCAGAATACTGTCTTCCTACAATATTTTCTTCGCCATGTATGCTGCTCTGAGTATCCCCGATATTGCCTCGGTATTCTGTGACCATATTATCAACCTGATGTTTTACATCATTTCGGATATTACTGTCCTGCGTTCTTTGCTCAATAATGGCCTGATGTCCCTGATGGTCAGCAATAATATCCTGGCTGCCACCACCCGAAGGTACGCTCTCCATTCCTTTACCAATATCACCACGGGATTCACGCCAGGCATTATCAACACCAGGCTGCACCTGTTCCTGCACAAAAGACCACGCCATTGCCCGACGGCGTTCTGCAATCTCCGGCGAACTGGTATTTGTCAGAATAGCTTCTGCATCCTGCGGAGCGTGTTTCATCACATACTGTGCAAACTGTTGCGATAGGTCTTCACTCATCTGCCCACTCATGCTTTCAGTACGGGATGCCATTTCAGCATATTCATGGCTGCGGGTCATATTCGTCGTGTACTGGTCGTAACTCTGTTTTGCTGAGTTCAGGGCTGCAGACAGCTGGTCCACACGGGAATCGGCATTATTGTCAGTATGGCTGCCGGATTCACTGACTTTGCGACTGGTAAAGTAATCGCTGGCCTCTTTAAAGTCCTTACTGGCTCTAGCGTCAATATCATGGCGAGCATCATGGGAAGCCCTGCTGCCACTACTGGCTTCATGTGAGTCCAGATCACTACCGTCAATACTGGCTCGCCCACCAACCTTAGCGCCAACATCAACACGCACACCAAAAAGGCTGGGCTTTGCATCTAATCCGGCATGAGCATCACCATACAATCCAGCTGATGCAGTCGTACTTCTCGATGCCAGTTCTCTTGTCGCCTGCTCATTACTGATATTATGCGCCTTCGCATAGCTTTCCACTGCACTGCGCATACGGCTGGCCATCATGGAGTCCTGTGCACTCATCGTACTGTCAGCGCCACCGGTGACAGAATCACTGCTCCCCCGGTTAGAACCAAACTGACTGAGCGTGTTCCAGGCACTGGCAATACTGCTGCTGAACCCATGCAGGGCACTTTCTGCTCTGTTCGATGCTTCCCGGGCCATTTCCTGTTGTGCCGCCGCAATCTGACGCGTTGTATTGATGCCGACCGGTAACCGGGACATCGCCCCGCTCGCATCCATCACCATATTACCGTCACGGGTCTGTGTGGCAGTTGCGCCACTGCCGGTCTGGTACATCATCTGACCAAACGATGTGGTGCTGTTGGTGCTCCAGCTGAAGCCGTTCACGTTTTCCGTCTGCATGTTGCCGTAGGAGTAATTACCGTCAACCACACTACCTGCCGCACTGGCAGTCGGGCTGATAGCAGAGGAAGCGAAATGGCTGTACACACTGGAAAATCCGGCCCCGAGTCCCCTGACCATCATCCAGGATAATGGCGGGATCATCATGGAAAGATACCCGGCAGTGGAGGCCAGATCGGAGTATTTCAGCTGTATCTGTGAAATTTCCGAGAGCACCACCGGTGCACCATTCTGCTTCGCATAAAATGTCATGGCACTGTTCAGAATGGCGTACAACATTGGCCATGACTGCAGCCACATCAGGGCAAACACATAGCCTTTCAGGACGGACAGCGTCAGTTTATTGAAGACAGCCGCCAGTACCAGGAGCGGGAAAATACCAATGGCGATCCCCGTCAGGATGGTCTGCGTCATGGGCAGTGTCCGCATCGCTACATGGCCGATGGAGACATGTGCCAGACGTTGCTTCTCCATCGATGAGGTGGTGGCCAGATTCACCAGGCTGGCCGAATCACCATTACGAGCGGCATAACTGGTGATCCCCTCCTTCAGGGCATTGATGGTAACATTCTGGCGGATGATCTGGCTGGCTGATTTACTTGAGCCATAGAAGTAACTGTAACTGTCGCCAATCAGCGTACTGAACAACAGGTTCGGATCAGGGCGTCCACCAAATAGCTGCTGGGCATAATAATGCCAGGTTTTTCCGCCACTCTGTGTGTCCAGATTCAGCTTGTCTTTCAGCGAAACCGACGCGTCCTTACAGGTTACGAAATTATTATTGCTGTCATAAACGCCCCGCAGCGGGCTGGGGCGGGAAAAAATCAGCGTGTAGGGATCAGCGGAGGCCATCAGCTCCTCCAGCGTGTATTTGTGGTTCAGGTAAATATCCCCCATCACGCAGTTCTGCACATAATCCTGGAAAATATTGGCGATTTCCGGATGCCGGGACAAAAAGTCGGTGCTTTTTGATACCATTTCTGCGCCAAACAGCATCCCCGTTTTGCTGTAGGTGACACTGTCCGGTTGCGTGAAGATCATCTCGTAACTGGCCACCATTGCATGCCCGATGCGGGTCGTCAGTGAAAGTGGCATCGCCAGACCGACCGGCACATTATCCACCCGGTGAACTTTGACCAGGTCACTGTTATCAATAATCTGCACCGATGTGCGGACATTAACCAGCAGGCTGATAAGCACAAACACGGCCACCCAGCCCAGCAAATCCATCACGTTGTGCCGCTGTACCCACATTACGGCCACCGCGAGAACAGACAATGTGAGCGCAATTTTTTCAATGGAATCCCACGTCCTGGTTCCCATAAAGGCGGCAATGGCGTTCAGGTTATTCCGCAACCACTCACCACCGGCAATCACATAAACTTCATTCACAGCGTGCTCCCTCCGAAGTGATAGTTGTTCTGGTAACGACTGAGCATGCGGGCGGAAAGCTGCTGACGCATGTAGCTCATCTGACGATCGACAACCAGCAGCGCATCCTGCTGTACCTGCACCTGTGACTGAAACGCCGCAATCTGCCGGGTGGCATCATTCATGTTGTCGTTAATATGCCCGATAACCGCTTCGTCATAATTTCCCGTGGCCACCATCGCCCGGGCCTGCTGTATCAGCTCCTGAATGTACTGCAGCAGGATGTCGTAACCGATATAGTCCGTCAGCTGGTAAATCATACTGTTGGAAACACCGAGCATCTGCGGGTCAACCAGGTATTTGAAGACGGGGATGGTGGTACTGGAAATAAAGCCTTTTTCCTTGTCATCCAGAGGCGTGTCACTGACAGCCTTGTTCTGAATGCTGGCCAGAAGTTTAGTAATCTGAGACTTCAGTGCATTATCCCGGCTGATGGTCACCGGTGTGTCTGCCACCACTTTCAGGCATTTATCAGAATCGTTGCAGTGATAAATTTTTGCTGTGCCGCCTTCCATCATGGCCCGGATAATTGAGCGGTCAGTGGTTCTGGCTGACAGCGGTGTGATTTCGCCGTTGGGACCAAACACCAGTGAGCCGGTCAGCGTCATCACAAACTCTTTCAGCTCTTTGTTGCCGTCAAACATTCTGTTTTTGGAAAGCGCATTCCACATGATGTTAATGTTTTTGGTCACCCGCTCCTTATCCTTGTCGCTGGCTTTATCCCTGACGCTGTCAGATTTACCGCCAACGGTACATCCCTGCCGGGAAGCCGCCCAGTCAGCAAAAATATTGCTCTCACCGGCAATGTCCTGACAGACTTTTTGCTGGGACACCTGCGTCCGGGGGAAAAGCCCGCCGATAATCCCCTGCGCCGCCTGGCAGGAACTGAGGTTCATGCTGTTAATGTCGCTTGCCATTTTCTGCAGGAAGTCTTTTGCGGTTTTGATTTCCGGCACCGTTGTCTGCAGGGCAAGGTCAAAAAAGTAACCGGCAGCATTACTCATAATCTGCTTAACAAAACGCTGCAGCTGCTCACCATTAATAAAACTGAACGAACCGAGATAAGCGCCGATGCCGCCACATCCGGCATTGATATCCGGCAGCGTCATGGAAATCAGCTGAACATTTTTGACCTGAGTACGGGCATACAGGGAGCCGCCGTAAGCATAGCCGGCAGCCTGCCCCTGCCAGACGCCCGGCTGTGTGGTATTGGAGGCGAAGCCCAGCTTGTTAAAGAACTGATTCATGTCGCTGTTCACATCCGCTGACGCTGCAGGCGTCACCGTCAGTAAGGCGGCACAAAGAATAAAAAGAGGCTTAATGCGAAGCATTATTGCTGCCCTCCCTTAATGTGTTCTCCCGGCGCATACGGCGTTTCAACAGGAATATCCCGATATTTCCGTATATTAATTCGTACATTGGGAACAGAAAAAATGTAACAAGAAATCCGGCTGCAAGCGCATATAACGCATACGGAATGACATATATCAGGATATTCCACATACAAATCGAATTATTTAATTACGGGTCCGTTTTCCACGAATCAATACAGGCATCAAAAATAATATTCATAGCTGTCCATAAAACAATTCCGGCAGTCAGGAATACCAGAGACAATCCAGCATACCTGTCAGTAATTCTGGAAATGTATTTATAATCTCGTTCTGTACTTCTGATTTTGAGTTCAGGATTATTTTTATTTTCTCTCATTATAAGTTTCCTCTGATATTTCCGATAATTCATTCAGACCAGTCCTGCGGCTGTAATATATTTCAGACACCGAAATCCATCCCACAATTGCCCCCACAAAAAACACAACAGAAACAGAAAAGGTAAGGCACAGCGAAACGACAATTTCTACAGGGCTGGCGGGATAAAAAAGCCCCTGATGGATAAAGGGGATATTCAGGCTGACGATTATTCCCGTCGCGATGCCGGATATTCCGGCAATGAGTAACACCACCTGCTTATTTCGCACCTTTTTTCCCTCCGTACATCTGCAGAACGGTATCCATCCGCGCCATAAAACCGGCGGCATCCGTTGCCCCCTGTAAAAGCGGTAATGCCTCAAGCGTGTTGACGTTGACCAGGAAGGTGGTCGGTGTGGCCACCGGAATATTCGGGAAGAAGGTCTGCATCACGTCCGGTGGCACCGGTAATGCTTCCGGAAAGGCGGTATCCCCCTGACCATCCAGGGTGTAGGGAAAAACGGAAAAGCCGTACTGCTGTGCCAGCTGCTTCAGTACCGGGTCAAACTGGTGACAGTAAGGGCAATGCCCCTGCATAAACAGCACCACCTTCCAGTCGGCCAGGTTAACCTGCCTACCGTTGCTGAGGCGGAACCAGCGGGGAGCCGGCTTTTCTGTCCTGGCTGATGTGTCTGCTGCCGGTTGTGCAGGCTGCGCGGCCATGCCCTGCGGATTCCAGAGTCGTTCAATTTCATCCCGGGTGGAGGCCTGCACACCTGTGACCATCATCAACAAAATGACCGGCAGTAATTTAGTGAGAGACATGTCCGCCCTCCTGCTGCTCTGCCATCATGGCCTGTTGCCTGGCTTCCAGTGCCTCACGCTCTTCCCGGCTGACACGGGCAATCCATGCATCCAGCACCTGGTATGCGCCGAACAGCACAAGGATGGCCGCAATCAGCTCCGCCAGAAAAAAAGCCATCCAGGGTTTGCTGTAAACAAGACGGGCGACGATATGAAACCAGACACCCAGGGAAAATACCCACATTCCCGTAATATCAAGCCGGGGTAAAGAAAATCTGCGTTTACTTATCATGTTAAACTCCGGTTATTATTTACATGAGAGCATTCATGTCTGTAATATTCGCGTTTGTGTGATATTAATCAGAGGTACAAATGGAAAAGCGATCTTTTAAAGAAAAACTGGAAATAATCAGAAACATAATAAGAGAGTCGTTACTGGGAAATGCGGCAATTATTGCGCTGATATATGCAGCATCACATTCATTACCGGTCAATGCCTTCCCTGACTATCTTGTAATAAGTTTATTAAGTATCTATATTTATTTTTGTGAGCTATTCAGAAGCCACTGGATTGCGGTATGGTTTATCATATGGTCTTCAGTAATCAACCTCATTATTTTGTATGGTTTTTATGACCGTTTTATATGACTTAGCCTGTCATAATCCCCCTTATAAAAAACCACATCACTCCGGACCATACCGATGACAACATAATACAGATAAATATTCTTCTGAACCTGTCGAAGCTCGTAACGTCCGGTAATGCGGCCGCAACTATTGAAACAACCAGTGCTGCGCCCTGACTCATAATTGCACCACACAGAAACCAGAGACTGGCGGTAAGCACATATAAACACGCGATATTAATAACAAGGAAAACCAGTGAGCTCAGGAGAAACATTTTCCTGTCATTACGCTCAGAAAAGAAATAACCGGCAATAATGACAAATATTAACAGAACAACACCTGTAAACATTTTCAAATAATCTTCACTCATAAATCAAATCCGCGATTAAAAATTGGGTTTAAAATCTTCAGAAACGTTCAGGAACTGTTTTGCCAGGTCGTCCTGCGAAATAAAGCCGTATGATAACGGGCGAACACTGCCCTGTTTCGGGTCAACCAGCATCATGGCCGGGAAATATTTCACGCCGAGGCGCTGCGCCTGCCCCTGGTCAGTCCGGGAATCCGGCAACAGCGGATTAATCACGCCATCCACGGAAACGGGAATAACACTCAGACCATACGTATCCCGGAAGCCATTAATGACCTGCGCCAGTTGCCCGTCGATGGGGTCCTGCCCCCGGTAAAAAAACATGATGCCGTAGTGTTCAGCCAGTTTCGCAATGGCCTGTCGCTGCTGCGCCTGGTCTGCTGCCAGCTGGTTCCGTACCGTGCCGTTGTAATGGCTGTACTGCAGGTTATAGTCCAGTTCAGGATGTGCCAGCATGGCCTTTCTGGCGCTCATGGTGAAAAGCCCGGCCTGCTGAGTCCAGTAATTTTGCAGCCGGAAATATTTCACAAAATTATCCACGCCGGGATACAGAATGGCTTCGTACAGCGCCCGCTTTGTTGCCGTCTGCAGTGCTGCCAGTTTCTGCATAATATCCGGTTCCTGACGGGGGGCTGCAGGTACAGGTTTATTTTCTTTTTCCTTCGGATTTATTTTCTCGTTATACCACTGCCAGCCTGCATCTTTTCCTGACGCCGGAAAAATAAAGCAGCAGAGTAACAGTGGCAGTAATGCTTTATTCATCTTCATTCCTTTCATCACTTTTTCTTTCATCAGGTTTCTGCAGGTCAGTCAGGGCAGAAAAACAAAAATACAGAATAAACAGGAGCACACCGGAGTAAAGGATAACGAAAGCAGCGGCAAGCATCCCGTCTGCCGTGGTTTCTTTTACCGTATCCCACGACCAGATAATTACCGGGGAAATGACAATCGCTGTAATCAAAAGCCGGATAAGAAAATCAATAAAACGGTTCGACGTGAATATGACTTTCATCATTTCCCCCGGTTATTTCCCATACCTTACTGTCCTGCCTGTTTCAGCTGGTCAGCAATCTGCTCTTTCACTTTCTGCGTCAGAACGCCACTGTCCGGGATTTTCTGGTTATTCATCAGGTCTTCGTAGAAGTTAGTGAAATCCAGTCTGTTGAACTGAATTTTCTGCAGCTCATCAACCGTAATCCCCCGACAGTCAGGATGCTTCGCACTACCAAAACTGATACGCAACTGACCGTTGCGCCCCTGCTGCTGGACTATCTGCGCCAGCTTCGAATCAAACTGACAGTAGCTGCGTTTTTTCTCCAGACAGACACCCAGCACTTTCTTCGAACAGAACTCCCCGACGCTGACGGTCAGTTTGTTTGATTTTGCTTTAGCCAGGGCCTTTTCATCACTGTTGCATTTGGCCAGCCCGATATCCTGTCCCCAGCCGCTGTCCTTACAGCAGTTGCTGTATCCGGCTGCAGCCTTCTTACAAAATTTCGCCTGACCGGTGAAAGCACGGACATCCACCCCGTTCAGCGCCGCAACATCCTTACCTGCTGCGGCCAGTGCCGCCAGCTGAGAAACGGCTTCGGCAAAATCATTACTCTGCCCGCTCTGAGCCTTATCGCATTCGCCATCGAGACAGAAGACGTCTCCCCACAGACCATCACTTTCCCGGATGTTTTTGACTCACAGGAGTACGTGGCATATTCATGCAGACAGGCACCTTCTTCGGAGTAAAAGGCACACTGGTGTGACACCAGGGTACAGGCAGGATTGTCGGTGTAGGTCTGACAGGTTCCCTTGTCTGCTGACTGCGTGACATACGTGTCCCGGTATGCCCAGCAGCTCTGGTACATGCTGTATGACTGACCGTCTTTCACCAGCGTCCTGTTCCCGCCAGCCTCCGTACATTCTGTTTTTGTCAGTTTCCCCAGCTCCTTGCTGAACGGGCAGCTTTCAGACCAGACAACATACGGGGTGTACGAGGCTTTTTTTACCCTGACAACCAGACGCAGCTTCATTGCCGTATGACGTTTGAATTTTGTATTCCCGACCCGGACGGGGTGAGATGACGTAAAAGCCACACCGGCAGTCAGTGTTTTCTGTACTGGTGTAAATGAGGCATCTGCTGAGTATTTGGCATTCCAGCTCAGTGGGGTTCCCAGTACTGTAATTGTCATAGGTACACTCTTCTGCAGGTAAGTACGACTCCAGCTGTAATGCGCATCGACAATTTCACCGGTAACGGGAGAGGTAATGGAGACAACATACTGACCATTCACTTCACGTGCAGGTAGCTGACTCATTTCATACTCCAGCGTCCGGGTTTCCCATGTGGTACTCCCCTGCAGCTCCATACGGGCAGTTCGTGTGCAGTACTGCTCCACCTGTAAATCCCGCTCACAGGTGTAATTCGTGTATTCACTCCTGCTAATCTCCTGCGCACTGCACTGCTGCCCGGTGTTTCCCACAATGCTGTCAGCCCGGTTCACCACATCCCTGCCGGTCTGGATAAACGGTGCATCCGGTGAAAGAATGTCTTTCGGCTTGTTCATGAATGACTCTGTAATGGTTTTTCCGGTTTCACCGGTCGCCCATTCCGTGGTGCCGTCATTTTTCAGGCCGCCATCCCCGCCGGCAGTCACGCCACCGTAATATTTTGTCTCGTCCGGATTCGCGTTATAGCCGGGGATACTCTCCTGTGGCTTAAAGCCCTGAATACTGCTGCTTCCCTGCCCTTTGATCTGGTGAGCAAAATCAGAACCAGCCCGGTAATCACTGTTGCTGTCAGCCTGTGCCATGCCGGCAACCAGAGTCAGTATCAGAGGTAAAATACGTTTCATTTCCCGGAATCTCCTTTCCCTGCCAGTAAATCATGAGCCACCTGCCGGCAGTCACCCGTGGCGGCCACTTTCTCCAGCGCCTGGCCGACCCGCAGGTTTCCCCGGATGATGTCGTATCCCTGACTGCAGAACACCACCAGTGCCGGTACAGTGCGAATGCCGTACTGTGAAAACAGCGTCGGGTCGATCTGAACACCATCAGTCGCGCCGTCTTTCACCAGGGACAACACAGCTTCAGCGGTGGTCTTCAGGTCATTGTTCACCATGCCCCGCAGTGTGGCCGGAATACCGTAGTGCCGGGTTTCGCCCAGCATTCGTTTCAGCCCCTCTTCGGGAATGGAAAACGACACAAAATACAGAGCACCCTGCCGGGGTTTCCCGTCCTGCGAAGGCTGCTGTTTACGAACCAGCTCATCCAGGAAATGGTTATCTGAACGCTGAAGGGGGTTTTCCAGCACCTGTTTCTCCGCCCAGGCTTTCAGCTGATGGTCAGGTTTTTCACGCAGTTGTCTGCTTAAATTTTCCTGCTGCTTCAGGAACTGGCGGCTTTCAGGAGTGTTCACGTTTTCTGACGCCATAACCGCCCCGTTCAGCATCATCAGCAGTGCTGCCAGAGATTTCATACTCAGCTTCATCATTCACCTCACAGGAAGACACAGTTACGTTTACGCCACATCAGGTAGCCGAAGTTTTTCTTTGTGTTGGGCGGATTTTTCCCGGTTTCCCAGCGGGTCACGCTGCGCCCGAACGGGTGGCACTGCCCGCTGTCCGGATACATATTCACCATCTGGTAACGCCAGCGTTCTTTGGGCAGGATTGGGGACGGATATTCATTACAGACGGCGTTATTTTTCCCGATGGTTTCCATAATCATGCCCTGACGGTGCAGCTTGAACGCCATGCGTTCACTGACCAGCAGGGAGGACTGCAACGGACTGGACTCATTACTCACCCAGCCATTGAACGGGTACATACTTCCCTGCGAACCGGCACACCAGAACAGAACATCGAGAGGCATATTAAAGGCGCTGGCAATCGCATCTGCTGCGCAGGCTCCCTGTGCTATCGGATTGGCAAAGATGACAGCTTCCGGATTGAGAATGGTGGTCAGGCTGCTGTCCGTCCAGGTGGGGTCGATTTCAGAAAGATAAGCGATATCCAGGTCACCACCTTCCAGACAGCCCAGCGATGTGATGATGTTCAGCCAGTACGTCAGCGGGTATTTGTACCAGTGAACGTGATAGAACGCCCCATTTACCTGCTTCTCATCCTTTTTCGCCGTTCCCTGTGCCGTTTTACCAAAAGCCGGCAGGCTGAAGCCCAGGTTCACCATGCATCCCGGTGACCGGGTGACGTCCGTCAACGCCATCGGCTCCCAGTAACCAATGGCCAGCCCGATACGCCTGAACAGCGGCGGCGGTGCCGGACAAATCTGAATGGGCATCGACGGGTTCGCCGTGTCGGGGACCTTACCCTGACTGACTTTGATACTGCCCAGCGAGAGCGGGAAAATACAGCTCCAGCAGATATCTGTGATCGGGTTTACAAAACGCCCCTCACAGGCAGAATCCGCAGACGCCGCAGGGACATGACCGGCGAAAAGGAATAACATCAGCAGCCACAGCCTTCGCTTCATTTTCTGCCCTCCTCTGCCGGAATAAATTCCACCTTCAGGAAGCGATCGCCGGGAACGGCGCTCACCCGTGCCGGGACCTGATCAATGCCGAGGCGCTGGCAGAGCACACCGTTCTGGTCAAAGTAAACACGGCTGTCCAGAGACTTCTGCATCTCCGGGATACTGCCCTGCACGAGGATAATTTTGCTCTCCAGTGTGGGCGGCGTCTGGCGTTTCATCCAGGCCACCTGCGCCGGATCATCGCCATTGATGAAATACAGCGTCTGGTTAAAAGGAACATACTGCAGCGGATTCATCACTTCACCCTGACGGGCAAACACCCGCCCTTCGTTATCCCGGATATCCGCAGCCAGTCTGACGGACGGGTCAAACAACCGGCTGCCGTATTTCTCCGTGCGTCCGATACCGGGCACGGCAGGGGGCCGCAGACTGTTGCGGATCACCCGCTCCTTAAAGGCATCCATTTTCCGGCCCATCTCACCGGACTGCTCCAGTGCCGTCAGGCGCTGCATGATCACCGTCAGCATGTCCGGCTCCTTTACCGGCCACAGATCGCCCCAGGTACCAAGATCGGCGGCGGCCACACTCTGCCCCCATATCAGCAGGGCAATCAGCCCCCGACATCTCATGGTTCCGCCCTCATTCGCCGGGCAATATCCTGCTGGATTTCCCGGGTGATATCCGGTGCCCCCTGTACCACAGCAGGCGACACCAGAATGACCGCGTGGTGTTTCTGCTGCCACGCCTGCAGGCTGGCTTCCAGTGCCGTGTTAAAACGCGCTGAAAGGGCTTTTGACTGCGCTTCTGACAGTTGTTTCTGACTGGCGCTGTCAAAAAACGCATCCACGGTCTGTTTCATGTTGAAGGCGACAGTCACCGGTGCGTTCAGTCTGACAATGCCGTAACTGACGGCTGCGTTCAGTAACACCATTGCCAGGCATCCCGGCACCGTCCACCACCAGTGGCGGCGTCGTTCTGCCGTGACGTCGGCGGGTTTCTGCGTTGAACTCATGCCACACTCCTGTATTTCTCATGTTCTTCCAGCCAGGCTTCCAGCGAAGCCATTTCCGGCCCTGACTTCTTCCACGCCAGCTGCCACACTGCCTCATGAATACTCAGCCCCTCTTTACGCTTCTGCTGCACAAACTCAAAATCCGGGCCGTCAGAGCTGTACATGGCGCGGCTTAACGGGTCCACAAACAGACGGTGCCAGGAGGAATGGTTTTCCACCTGCAGTAGGAAGGAACTGAACCACTGGTCTTTGGCCGCACCAAACTTACCAATCATGTCGCGCTGCAGTGGCAGGAACTGGTCCGGATACAGTTGGTTGTATTTCGCGAACTCCTTCGCACTCTGTTTGAGGATAATTTTGTAGGAGGAGTTACCCCATGCCGCGCGGGCAGCACTGGAGGCCTTATCAGAGTCAAAGTCGACGATGTTCTGTGTGATGGTGATATAGGCACCGGTATGACGGCGGGCCGTACGGTAGCCTTTCTCAATAAATTCACCGACCTTGTGATTTTTGAAGTCCTGCAGACGCCAGCCTTCATCAATAACGTTCAGTTTCTTGAGGTTACGCGGCGTGCGGTACATCCTGTTCTCGATGTAGATAATCAGGGAGAACATCACCGCAACCAGCAGTGACGGACGGTCTTCCAGTCCGCCCAGCTCCAGCACCACCATTTTTGCGTCATCCCGCAGGGACGGCTCATCAGAGTTAAAATACTGGCCGTAAGTGCCGTTGGCAGTGTACTGGTCAAGCAGCACAATCATTTCGTCCAGACGGCTGCGGATAGTCGGTGACTCGGCATACTGCTCGCTGTCACTGGCGTTTTTCAGGAAATCCACCACGTCATCAATACGTGCTCTGTTCTCTTTGGCCAGCCAGGAGGCTCTGACCGCCTGCAACAGCAGACCTTCATGCACTTCATCCAGGTTACCGTTGGGGCTGGCCATCACTGACAACTGGTCACGGACACGCTCCGCTGACTGGTCAATATCGGTGATGTTCGCAAACGGGTTAAAACGCAGGGTTTCACCGTCCAGATACACCCCGCCCATGTTCTCACACAGGGACTTGTATCCATCCCCCATGTCGAACACCACGGCAAAGCCTCCGGAGTCCAGCACGCTGCGGATAAGTGGCTGTATCAGCCCGGTTTTACCGGCCCCGGAGGTGCCACAGACCGCCATGTTGTAGTTGGTGTTATTCATCCCCCGGAAGAAAATATCGATAAACGCCAGCTGGTTACGGTAGGTGGGTGCCAGCAGACCTGCCGGTGTCAGGGGGTTATCCGCCACTAACGGCATCAGGTTGGCAACATTAAAGCTCTCTGCGCGCTGAACCACTCCGGCCTCTTTCAGCTGTTTAAACAGCCCTTTCCCGGCCATAAAGGGCAGGCAGGTCAGGAAATTGCGCATGTGGTTAAAGCGCGGTGAAATCAGCTCAAAACCGTTTTTACGAAAGCTGTTCAGGATGTCCTGCTCCACTTCCAGCGCCGTTTCATTATTGTCCTTGCAGAATGCTGTGATGTTGAGGAAGTAGGACACCACGGAGGACTGACCGGAGCCCAGCCGCTGACGCAGTTCCCCCCACTCCTTCGCCTCTTTCTCCACGGACGGAAACCATTTGGCATAGGAGGTCTTCGACTTTTTCTCCAGGTCCATGTACTTCAGGTTGGCTTCGCTGTGAGTTTTCACCTGGTCTTCCACCACCAGAGTCAGCGTCAGGATGAACGGACAGGAGATGGACAGTTCCGGGTTCAGCAGGTTGCTGTAGTTGTCGGCCACGTTCCACAGGAAGGCGATTTCCGGGTTACGGGCCAGATGGAAATTCAGGATGCGGGCCGTGCTGTTCCTGCCGTTCTCACGCAGGCCCAGCGTCAGGTAATCAGCCCGGACTTTCAGATCAAAACTGTCCTCCACACACTGATAATTCAGATCAGAATACGGGTCCAGCTGACGTCTTTTCGGGTACAGGGAGTCCGGGTTATGGTTAATCATCTCCCCGACAATATCGATAAAGGCCTGTGCATCCACCGTCTGTGTGGTGATACTGGCCCCCTGTAACGACGCCCGGATGATTTTCACCAGGTTTTCCATTTCCAGAATGTCGGCCCGGCTTTTTTTCTTCGAAGGAGAACAGTACGAGATAAACACCCGGTAATGGCGCAGGGTCAGGGGCAGATTCATCCCCTCCGGCAGCGGAAACTGTGTCGCTGCCGCTTTCATATAATAGGCCCGGGTAATGGCGTTAAACCGTTCAGCCTGTTCACCTGACCAGGAGAACTCACGCAGCCCGTATTCAATCCTGTCACCAACCAGCTGACTGGACATCAGATGGATACACAACGGAATACCGCGCGGCAGTTTGGTGCGCAGCATGTGATCGAGGGCCTCCACAATGGACTCATTCGCCCCATTGATGGGGATGGCTTCCAGCATAAAGCCCATCGTGGTGTCATTCATGAACAGACCGGATTCCTGGTTGTAATCACGGTACGGCAGCAGACGGCTGAACTGCGGGAAGCTCATTTCGCCCAGAACTTCATTGGCCTTTGCGGATTCGTCAGGCAGTTTCAGTGCTGTGACGAGGGAGTTAACCGCCTGAGTGACGGCCTCAAGTGGGTTATTCACATGAATTCCTTAGTTGAAAAATAAAGCGAGAAATGCGGTAGCCATGAAGGGAATACCTGTAATTAACGCGCCATTTCCCGGCGCATATACAAAGATTTCTGTTTTCTGAATATCCACTCATGTTCATCCGGAATTAAATCACTATGTTCTGCGACTGACTTATGCATAATGTTTTCTCTGTCTTTCCTGATACGCCTGACATTCAACGCACAACGTCACACCGGGAAATATTTTCCGCCGGGATTCCGGAATAGGATTTCCGCATGCTTCACAGAGATAAACAGGAATACCATGAGCATTTATTTTCTGGCGTATCCGGTTTATTCCTGTCATGGTCAGTTGTTCTGTCACTGAATATGCTTCATCGGCTTCATCACTCACGGAATATTCCTCCCGACATGTTCTGACACGCTACCGCCCATCCCTTTTCACGCACAGGGCACTCGTTTTACAGGCAGATCTTGAATACAGAAAGCCCGCCGGCATTGCCGGCTGATATACAACTTCAGGGCCAGTTAATTAATACGTGGTTTTCCCCACGCAGACGGTTTAATAACAAAAAACACGCTGGATGGCTGATGATAAACATCCTGGTTATCAATATAAGGCGCTATCCATAATGCTGCCGTCTGCTCACCTGTTCTTAGCGGACGAGGAGGTGTTACCGGCGTAACTGAACTGACCGGAACAACCGTTTTCACTTCCCGGGCAGCGGTAAACAGCGGGAGAGGTGCCAGCAGTTTCTGCTCCGGATGTGCTGTCACCGCAGGTCTGCTGCCGGACGGAGTGGTCGCGGTGACGGTCTGCACCGGCATTGTCCGGAAGTTCCCTTCAGCCAGGCGCGGCAGTGATGCCGCAACCGGCTTTGCTTCTGAGGACTGCTCCAGTTTTTTGGCCTTCTCATTGGCCTGCTCCATCGTCATACAGGTATCGGATGTGGTGGCGTTACACTCAAATTCCGTACTGGTTCCGGCACAGCCGGAAAGTAATAAGGTCCCCAGCAGAGGAATAAAGAAAGAAATCTGTTTCATTGTCCCTCACCTTTCTCATCGCAGTTCACAAAATCCTTCTTCAAATCCCTGACCGTACAGGTTTTTACAATGTCAGGATTTTCAAAAACCGTACTCCGTGATGATTTATAAACATATGCCACAATGCGTTTCCCACCCGCATCAGGTTCTGGTGCACTGACTTCACATAACGGAGGTGTTATTCCGGACTCATACAGCACCGGATAATTTATTTTTTTGACGCTGCTATCAGAAACCAGCTTATTCATCGAAGGGTTCCTTATATTTCTGAATTCTTCATCACACCGACAGCAGTCATATTAAAATTGTCCGGCAATGACTCAGAACCGAATTTCTCCGGTGCAGGAAGTACGATTCTTGTGGCGCAGTTACTGAGAACAGCATGCATAAAATCATCTGACACGGTTTTACCCGGCACAGAGAGGGCTGTAATAACATTAATATTACGCATGTTCATTTTTATCTCCGTTGTTTCTGTTTGTTCTGTCATCAGGAAGATAAACAGGGCATTTCCTGATTTTTCCCGGCAGGGAAGCGTCTTCCGTATAAACTTCCTTCAGATGTTCATCTGCGGTTACCACCCGGATACATTTCATTTTTCCGGGTCGCACCGGATATTTCCCGGTGATCGCTGCCAGCGAGACATACATCAGTGCCAGTGTTGCCCATAATGCGGTGACCAGTTGCATCAGTGACCGGTCAGTCTCCCTGACATAATCTGCAGCATCAGCCGCGCGGTAATGGCAGATATCCTGTATTTCTGATCTGCCTGAAGAATCAGAGGAAGAAAACCAGCATTCACTGACCGGGAACTGTCCGGCAGGTGCTGTTTGTCTTACGAAGTTAATCTCCTTAACCAGTAATTTCCCCGGCGTGGTGTTGTCCTTCCATAAAACAAACAGAGCCATCAGGGCCATTGTGGCCAGTGGCAGAATGACGGTGTACTTCAGACACCAGAACAGTCCTCGCAGAACCCGGGCGACAACATACCGGGCGGCATGGCACGCCTGACGGGACGACATATTATTTGCCATCGTTGCCCCCTCCCTGGCTGCCGGACATAAACTGCTGCGGATTCAGGTTGCCCAGCTGCTTCAGCATCTGGTCAGTATTAAAGCCGTTAAGATGACTTTCAGCCGATGGCGGAACAGGAACCGGACTTTCCGGATTGTCTTCTTCCGCTCTGCTCTGCGTGCGTTCCAGCGCCATCTCTTCCACGGTTTTCAGCTGGAAGCCGTCCTGGAACACCACGGTCACTTCGTTGCCCGCACCAATCGGTATCACCGGGTGATACTGTTCGGCACGTTTGATGTAGTAGTCACTGAGCGTCTGTGCGGCTTTCGATGCGCCGCCACCGATACCCATTTTCAGGACATCACCAGCCCCGTAAGCGGCTGTGGCACCCAGCCCGACAGCCGGCTGGGAGGCGCGCTCCATTCCCTGACCGATACCGTCAACAAATCCCGCGCCCCATGCCCAGCCGAGGATTTTGCCGTTACGCATCACCACTTCGCCCTTGATACCGTTTTTACCCCGGAAGCTGACATGCCCCTTAATCGGCATATCAATAGTTTTGCCGTCCTTCAGGCAACTGATATTGCGGGTGCGTACAATGGCACGCTCACTGGACACATCCCCCCAGGCTTCCAGACCCACAAAACATCCCGTTGCGTCATACGTCTTGCTGTTCGGCATTTCCACCAGGCCGGTGATACGCAGCTGCATCGGCACCGTGGATTCATTACCGGTGACAGAGGCATTGGCATCCGCCCCTTCAATCAGCATGGCTTTCGCAAAACTTCCTGACGGAATGTACGGCAGTGATGGTCCCTGTTTTCCCTCATTACGGGTAAACACCTTACGCTGTATCCGGTTAGGCACCGGCACAGACTGGTACGTCACCTGTGGTGGTGGCGTGACACCATTCCCGGGATAAAACGCTGTCGGCGGTGGAACAGCAACGCTGCCCTGCGGCGGGAAGGATACGGGGGTGTTTCCTGGCTGTGGTTCGCCTTCCGGGCCGGGCGGTGAGGCAGGCATCTGCGGTACAGGCTCACCGGTCGCCGTGACGGGATTAGCACCCAGGGCTTTTACCTGCTCTGCCAGGGCGGCATTGTCCTGTCCCAACTTTTCAATACGACGCTGGTCATCACCGCGCTGTTTGTTCAGAACATCCAGCTCACGACGGATTTCCTCATACTGCTTCTGCATCTGCGCTGCCGTCACCTGCATCTCGGTGGTGGCATGCTGACGCACCTTGTCATCAAAGGTCGTATCCACCACACCGGTCATATCCGGCACAGGCTCCTGTTCAGCCACGGTTTCACCGTTACCGGACATGTCCACATCAGACAGATACAGTGCCCCACCAATCGCGGAGGCTGTACCGACAACCACAATCCCCAGCCACAGGTACTGCTTGCGTTTCACAATGGTATTGATACTGGCCATCAGTTGCCCTCCCCGTCACGGATGACATACACATCCATGCGCGCACCTGCCAGTAACTGGCTGGCAGGCTGGCTGAACATCACGGCACGGGTTCCCGGCTGCCAGAAGTCACTTTCCCGGATATTCAGGGCAGACAGCGTTTTATTTTCCACGGCAAAGCGGACCATCTTCAGGTGATTCCCCGTCCATACGGCATCTGCCACTGAAGACAGCCCCGCCGGGGCCTGCAGGGTTTCCTTTGTCACCGGGACCTGATACCAGCCTGCGGGTAATTTTCCGCCACGGACGGCCTGGCTGATGGTCACAAGCAGGGATTCGTAAGGCGTGGACGTTTCCCACGCACCGGCTTCTTCTCCGGTTCCGCGCAGGTCACTGACCAGCTGAATGGTACGCCCCGCGCCTTCACGGGGAACGGCCTGAATGGAAAGATTCAGACCACGTTCTGTTTCCAGAATGAACGTAAAGGGCTTTTTGTTGACGGTGGCAACCACCACACCGCCGGAGGCGGTCTGCTCATTATTGGTCAGGGCACCATCCAGACTGTTCACGGCGATAATCCGGTCACCGGGAACGGTAAACAGATTCGGGCTGGTATTGCTGATGGCAATACTGGCCTGACCACCGTTCACCATTGGCACCACGGTGGGGGCCAGCGTACCGTTTGCGGCCATCACGCTGCAGGAAAAAAACAGGCTGCCGAATATTATTGCCGTATTATTTTTTCTCATCGTCTGTTTCCCCGAAATTATCCAGCCAGGTCACCCCGTTTTCCCGCTTCAGAATAAGGATGTAATGTTTGATATCAGTGAAAGGTTTTGAATCACCAATCCAGGTTTTAAGCACACCTCGAATTTCCACACGGCCATACTGAGGCCAGACACGAACACTGGTCTGGAAAAAGGCTGAGTTCACGTTATCGTTTTTAATACGCTTCGCTTCTTCAGCCAGAATAACTTTCATCTGGTTCTGTGCGCCCGGGCGGATATATTGCAGAAGCGCCTGATGTGAGGCATCGACGGTTTCTGATGAAACATTCAGACGGAGGGCAATAAATGACAGCGCCATCTGCTGTAAATAAGAGGCGTCGGCACTGTTCTGTGACACGGCAAAGGGGGCATTAAATGCCATTGGCGTCACGGCAGTGCGTTGCTCATTCTGAAGACGGTAGTTATTCACCCCCTGAATGATGTTAACAGAGAGGCTGAGAACAATAAGCACTGACATAAATATAAAGGCGATGGCCATTACACGACTGGTACTTAAACGGGCACCGTGTTCCATATAACAATCCTGGTATCAGTTCTATTTAATCCACTGCCGGAAACACGAATTGGGAACATTATGAAAAATACCGCGCAGCAGGGCTGTTGGCATATACCAGTAAATCAGGTCACGTAACCAGGAACTGCCCCGCCCTTTTTTCAGTTTTTTAATCCCGAAATAAACCAGAACCGCTGCACCAATACCGAACAGATATTTCGATGTTGTGATACCCCAGCCAATACAGATTGCTGCGGGGATCAGTTCATCCAGTGGCAGGCCAAACCAGCGGCTCTGGTTGGTCAGTGTTTCCGGGAAACGATATTTCTTAAGTTTATTCTCGTCTCCCGACATCGTTTTATTTCCTGTCAGAGGCCAACGACGGCCATACCCACAGCAATAAATACAGAGATGATGGCAAAACCGGCCAGGAACTTGACGTTTTTGGTCATCATGTACATGACAGCACCGACCAGAACTTCAGCCAGAACAACCCATTTAACAACACTGGAGTCCTTACCGAAGGTCGCCTTAACCGTGGTGTTACCGCTTGCCATCAGGTCCTGACCACTGCTGCCGGCGGCCATCGCCAGCTGCGAGAAGAACATCATCAGAACAGCAGCCGGGATCACTGCGCGAGCCAGGCGAAGCATATTCAGACGAGTGAATTTGGAAAAAAACGATTTCTTTTTGACGGGCGCAGAAGCACCCTGAACACTTAAAACGGCGTCCATATGATTCCTCTGTTTAATATTGATAGATAAAAACTAAAGTTCTTTAAATGTTGACTCGCTCTCTTCGGTCACCTCCCTGAATATTTCTTCGTTATAGAAATCAGGAAACCGTTTCAGATGATCTCTGAGACGGATCTGGACTTCTATCGTTTTACTTCTTCCACTACGATCTTTGGCCTTAATAAGTCGGTTATTTGTATCTTCATCGAGATACACCGAGACCGTTCTGCTTACACCGCCTCTCGCGTTACGCCTCCTCACTAAATTCACCTCTGTTTCCCGACTAATAAAATTATGATTGCACAGAAATCGGCGAAAAAAAACACGCAAAAATTGGCGCGCCTTATTTAACATTTATTTAACACCATAAAATTCACGAATTATACTTAATAGCGAATCTATTTCTCCTTTATAGATACATGACACTCTGAATAAATCAAAGTGTTCAAAAAACTCTTTTATTTTCCGTTTAACTGGTTTAATTCGATCCTCAGATGCTCTGTCTGTAATACCCAATTCTCTGGCAATTATTGCGTGACCAACACCCAGCATATAAAAAGAGAAAACAACCAATGTTCCTGGAGAAAGATCATTCCATATCGTTAATTGACCAGAAGTATTTGTATTACTTACACTCTGATTTAACGCAAAAAATGGATAATCAGGAAACGGATTAATTTGCCATAAAACAACAGATTCGTCATTATAAAAAGAAACATTCTCCATCCTTATCTGATAGATTTCGCCATGAAAATTAAAACGACGACAAAATGCAGAGCCATGTCCAAGAGCCTGGCATTCCAGTTCAAGTGATGAAAGAAAAATTTCAACCTGCAGACGTATATAACTCTCTCCGGATAAAGGTTTATCTTCTCTGGAAAAGAGTTCAATAAAAGCCCCATTGGCATAAAGGATTTTCCGGTTTTTGTTACGGACACAAACCGGAACGGGAGAATTTCTGTAGATATTCTGAACGTTAAGGATGTATTTATTTACAGATTGACTGTTAAGTGGCCTTTCTCTACGATCCAGCGCACACATAGGAACCTCCACTAAGGATTCTATGGACAGTCGATGCAGGGAGTTACAGCTCCCTGCATCGGCGATTTTCAGTTTCAATTTTTAACGTGGCATTAACCACGAAATTAATATACTAATTATCTGACGTATTGTCATCTTTTTGAATCATAAAAACTCCTATATTTGAACCAACTCAAACTTCATTTTCATTTATTCATCATCATTTTTTGGGAAAAACCGGTCCATCTCAACAGACACTTTCTCTCTGATATCGTCAACCATACTGGCATATTCAAACTTCGGGTTTCCGGATACATGAGGACTGAGAGATTCAATACCTAAAATCTTTGCCACCGTTGACTGTGTTTTTACAACACATTCAAGAAGAAGTTTATTAAACTCTGTCTGGTTAAATGCAGACTCTTTACGCTCCATCTGAGCGTCATATACACGGAGCCCTAATTCAAGAAGCATTGAAGCAGTTCCTGAAAGGCTTATATCTTTATCTCTTGCTCCCTCCTGACGACGCTTTTCAACAATCATGTTAATTTTTTCATGAACCTCATTACTGATATACAGATTTACTCTGGCCATAAGACAGTACCTTTTAGATTCTGAAATAAGAGTTTTATTTCATCTACTCATAGTATGGTCTGAAAAAAGAAGAGCACCCCTAGCAGCGCCCCTAGGGGCATACTATAAAAAAACGCACGGCGCTGCTAGGGGCGGCCCTAATATATCCAAATGTTTTTCATGAAAATTGTCAGCACTGACCCTAACAAGGGTCGTCATAGGGTCGCTATAGGGTCGTCAACGACCCTATTTAATAATGTAAAATAAATTAAAATACATTATTTAGAACATAAACTAATGATTTAAAAAACAAATCAGCAAAAACTTGTTTTTGCGTGGGGTGTGGTGCTTTTGGTGGTGAGAACCACCAACCTGTTGAGCCTTTTTGTGGAGTGAGTTAAATTATTTACGGATAAAGTCACCAGAGGTGGAAAAATGAAAAAATGGATGTTAGCCATCTGCCTGATGTTTATAAATGAGATCTGTCTGGCCACTGATTGCTTTGATCTTGCAGGCAGGGATTACAAAATAGATCCTGATTTACTGAGAGCAATATCATGGCAAGAATCCCGTTACCGGGTTAATGCCATCGGTATTAATCCGGTAACGGGATATGGCAGCGGACTGATGCAGGTAGATTCCCAGCATTTTAACGAACTGGCCCGCTACGGAATTAAGCCGGAACATATGACAACAGATCCCTGCATGAACATTTATACCGGTGCTTATTATCTGGCAATAGCATTTAAAAAATGGGGCGTCACCTGGGAGGCCGTTGGTGCATACAATGCCGGATTCAGGAAAACCGAACGCCAGAACCAGAGACGTCTTGCCTACGCATCAGATGTTTACCGGATTTATACCGGGATAAAAAGCAGTAAAGGTATCCGGGTTCCGACCACGAAGAAATCACTTTCCCAAATGAACAGTGTGCAGAACAATTAATATTGTATACATTGTCAAATACCGGTTATGCCGCGACAGCGGCATGGAAGGCCACACACAAAAATATCATATGAGTGATAATGCTGACTGGCCGAAGCCCCGCAAAGCGGGAACCCATATTATATATATCCGGTAACTGCGCAGCCTCCTGCCAGACCATTTTTCGCGGGCACAATATTTACAGACTATCGAAAAGCCAGTTGATGAAATTGAGGCATATCAGACGACATAGCAATGCCGAAGGATGACAATATAAGTAAAGCCCCGAAAAATTTTCGGGGCTTTACCTATATTATCACGACTTCCACTCCCTGAACTGTTCGGCAATCATCCATAATGCTTTGTTGATTCTTATATCACCATCAATACCTGTAATGGCTCTTGTCCTGGTATTTTTCCCGGAGGCACTTCGCCCCGATAATCCACCTTTTATCATATTCTCCTGAACCCGCTGCCAGGTTGTCCAGAGATCGTTCTGTTTATCCTCCCGACGACGGGGAGTAATTATCTGTTCAGGCGTCACCGGCGTTTTATTTTCATCTTCATACCTGACCATCAGTGCAGCTCTGCCAAATAAATGTTGCTCGTCACTGTTAAGATGAATTTCTTTCATCGCCTCCATATTATCAGTGACCTTATCAAAGACACCGAGCACTTCATACGCTCCCTCGATAACCTGCCCGACAATATCACCTTTATGTGGAACGCGGATTTCGCCAAAATTATTTCCGCACACCAGGCCATTTGTGCAGACAAAACGAAAAATTCCGGGGATCATCTGATAACTGGATGAACCATCATGTGAATTAAGCAGGATAATTTCAGGAACTTCCTGCCCGTTAATATGCCCTTCCCTGCGAAGACGTAACATATGTTTACTGTATTCGCGACGTCCCAAATCACGAACCCGACTCTGACAGGCAAAGAATGGCTGGAAACCTTCATCACGTAACTTATTGATGATATTGATTGTTGGAATATACGTATAACGTTCACTCCGGGACTCATGTTTATCACCGGAAAATACCGAAGGCACAAACTGCATTAATTCATCATCCGTTAAAGGACGTTCACGGCGGATGGAATTATACCGACCAAAACGGGAAGCTAATCGCATAACAGCTACTCCTTTATGAAAGAATAAATTTAATAAAAAATTTTTCCGCTTAATATCATCCCTCCCGATCTCCATTAACAAGATTGCAACAATCAGGAGGGATATTCATCACATCCGGTCAGCAGATAGCCCGGATATCGAGGCCGGCACGCTTAATCTGACGCAGGAACTGTTTGAAGTGATCGGCTTCCGCAATGTTGATATGGCGGAACTGCGTATCCACACCCCGGCTGAGCGCATAGCTATAGCTGAAGGCCATCTTTTCCGGGTGGCTTTTGCGATATTTTTTCAGCTCAGTCAGGCTGCTGAATTCCAGGACGTCTCACTCTTCCCCGGTGTATTTTTTCTTCCCGGCAACAAGAAGCGTGTACGACGCGATGTTAACGTGGATATTTCGGGTACTCATCCTGCTTTCTCCTCTCTCTGGTTTTCAGCCCCCATCATCTGTTGAGTTTCGGGAGCCGCGGTTTTGACGTTTTGCGGGGACCTGCCGTTTGTTCCCTCCGGTATTCACCATCACCTGTTTGAGAACCTTCGCCGCAAGGGGCATCACTGCCACGGCCTGACGCACCTGTCCTGGGCAGAACGCAAAATTTTTTACCGGGTTTTGGGTAAAAAATTTTGTGGGCTGTTCATTTACCCTGGACAGTCAGTGCGGCAGGTTGTGGCTGTATCAGCTCCCGGCGACAGGGGCTTAAACAGGTGAATGGCACCGGACACAACAACGGGCAGGAACCCGCCGCAACGATGTGAAGCGCGGTTTGCGAAACGGCGTTGCCCCTTACATCCCGGCGGCCTTTTACCGGGATGCCGGGAGCGCAGGCCACGGCGCGACAGAGGCGGCGCGACCGGAACGGTCGCTGCAAGCCCGGGGTTTCGCGTCAGGGATGGAAGCCCGCCAGGGCGGAGACAGCTCCGCTGGCTCCGTTCACGACAGCCCGCCCCGCCAGGGGGACGCCCGGAAAAGGCATAAGCAGGAGAACAACAAAACAGACAATAATCAGGGCAGCAGTAATCAGAGTCAGAACAGGAGGAAAAAGAGAATAATCAAAGGGAAGGTGATGTGATTTCTGACAGGTCATAAACAGAGAAGGCGGGGGAAAAGAACGGGCGCCGCAGGCGCACGTTCATCCCCGTTCCCGGAGGGAAACGGCCTTCCTGGCAGTCTGGTTGTTCATGCCCGCACAATGCCAGCAAGGAGAAAGGGGCCACCGGCGAACCAGCAGCCCCTTTATAAAGGCGCTTCAGTGCAGTCAGACCAGCATCAGCCCTGAAAAGGCGGGCCTGCGCCCGCCTCCAGGTTGCTACTTACCGCTGGATTCGTAAGCCAAACTTGCCGTAACCTCCCTGTATCCGTCCTTCAGCCGGACTTCGCACAGACGATTCCGGGTCAGGAGTGTGAATATTAACAACGTGCAGCACACGATTAATACGCACCAGATAAGGGCGTTTCCCGGTAGTTTCATGGTTTACTCCTCCTTGCATTAAGCACGGTAAGAGGCCATACTGTTGTTGATCAGACATACAGGGGGCCTCGTGGGTTAATGAAAAATTAACTACGGGGCTTTCTGCCTTCTGCCACACAACACGGTAACAAACCACCTTCACGTCATGAGGCAGAAAGCCTCAAGCGCCGGGCACATCATAGCTCATATCCCTGCACGCTGACCACACTCACTTTCCCTGAAAATAATCTGGTCGTTCAACCAGTTCACGGGTAATCCGTGTGATTATTGCCGCATCACGCTGCCTCCCGGAGTTTGTTCGGCACCATCCACCGCTCCATCTCACGGACAGCATGACCGGCCTCTCTGGCTGCCAGACTGGCTTCCGCGATAACCTGCCAGAATGGCATATCCTGCCACTGCCAGCGTTCCATTCCGGCCAGTGACGGAAAACGCTCGCCCCACTGCCAGAACAGGGGTTCCAGGTCATGCTCTGCCACCCGGTCACTCCAGCGTGCATGCCAGCTTCCGACTGTTTCCGGTGAATGAAATGCCAGTTCGATTTCAGCCTGAGCAACCAGCGCCTGGTACGCACGGGCTTTCTGCTCTGCCTCCCTCGCTTGCTGGCGGCTGTACTTCTGCATGACCAGCGCGGATTTATGGCGACTGCGTTCCCTGACACGAAACCGCACCGACGGGAACAAGCGTTCTGCTGCATCGCCGGGAAGGGGAAGGAGGCAGACCTCGCCCTGTGTTTCAATCAGCACATCGATGGCACACAGCCACTGAAGACGGTTGCCGTGCAGTTCTTCTGCGGTCAGGGACGGCATGAAAAATCGCAGGTCAGACAGCGAAATCCGGCGGCTTCCGTTCAGACAGCGGAAAAATGCTCCCGCATACGGATATTCCGCCAGCGTGTTTCCCTGATGGCGGCGTTTTTCCGTCTCCGCCACCGCCCGCCATGCGGCCTGTTGCTCTGTGCTGAGGGGAACCAGTGCCCGTGAACGTGCGTTCATACCTGACCTCCTTCCGCCATCAGGATATGGATGATGTCGTTAACGCTGTACCCCTGCGCATCCAGTGACGCCGCCAGTGCCAGTGAATGGCTGACTGCTTCCGGTGCAAACCGCCGCTGTACCTGAACCACCGCAAACGACTCACCACCGGCATTCACCAGAACCAGCACCCAGACCTGGGAGACATCACCCGGTGAACATAACGCCAGGTGAAAACGTTCGTGGGCAGGCGTGAAACGGACCTGGACGGGGAAAAAGCCGCCGAACTCGCTGCCGTACTCGCCATTCATCGTCCAGTTGTCCGGCGCATCCAGTTCCCGCATCACGGCGTGTGTCAGCTCACGGCGTTCATCACTTCCGGCAGCCCTGATATCTTCATATTCCTGTGCGTTCATGGTCTGTAATACATTCAGGGTCAGTTCAGTTTTCATCACGGTATCTCCCTTGCTGCTGCCCCGTCTCCGGCGGGGCGGTGTGGTTGTTCATCAGGCGGCATCAGCCAGGTTATCGGTGCGTTCAGTGGTATCCGTCTGTGGATGTGGTGCACACATCCAGCCAGGCACCCAACGGTTGTCTTTCATATGGTGCTCTGCATGTTCAGCCGCATCACCTTTCTTCATCTTCTCTGCATCCCGTGCGGCACCGGACAGTCCGGCATCATTCAGAGCTGCGATAATCTGCGGCTTTTTCAGGTGTCCGAAGAAGTTTGCTTTTGTCGGCTGCCACCAGTCACGCATGTGAAAACCGATGGCGCTCTCCAGCGTGTCCAGCGGGCTGCGTGACGTGTGACCACACTCGCGGGTCTGAACGCCGTGGATGCTGCACGCGGTGCAGAAACTGAGCAGGGATAACAGCACCTCCTGACTGAGTGACAGGAACGTCGTCATGTCCCGTGACCATCCCTCCGGTAACAGGGCCGCAAGACGGGCTTTTTCTGCCATCATCGCTATGAACGCGGCACCTTCCTTCCCTGACGGCGCATCGCTGGTCAGCGAATAATGTTTACATTCCAGGCTGATTTGTGCTGGTTTACTGTACGCTCCGCTGCCAAACACATTCAGGCAGAGCGTCCATGCCAGCAGTGCCAGGGATTTGTCCGGTTGCTGCATGAGTGCCACCTGGACTGCCAGCGTGCGTTCGGAAGACATTTTCGTCAGCAGTGGCAGACTGATTTCCTCCACTGATGCTTTCTCCTGCACCTGTTCCGTGCGGTCAGCGTCGTCAGCCGCGTCATCCTCGCTGCGCAACTGCACACCACGCTGGACACACACATTACCGTAACGCCAGGACACCACCACACCGCTTCCGGTACGCATCTCCGGCGTCCACGCTCTGACCTTCGCCATGCAGCGCATCAGCTTCATTTCTGCTTCCAGCAGGTCGGATTCCTCACACTGGTTTTCCAGCGCGTCGTAACGCGTCATCAGTTCGTTCAGGCGTTCTTCTTCCGCCTCCGTCAGCACCGCGTCCGGCTCCGGCAGACAGCGGTATGTTCCGGCATCCTCACGGCACTCACCGACAGGCTCCATGCGTCCGGCGCACCATTCCCAGCCTTCGGCTTCCCGAAGGTGTTCAGCGACAGCCTGGAGTTTTTCCAGCAGGGCAGCATCGAGCGCCACGCGGTCGACATAACCGTCCCCGTCATCGCTGAACAAATCAGTACGCAGTTCGTCAGGTGAGAAAGCATCAGCCCCCACGAAGCGGAATTTACTGTTCCCCGCCACCGCCACTTCACTTTCCGTAATCAGATTGCGGATAACCCGCACATCCGGTTTTCCGCCCCATCCCGACTGACAGGCGGCTTCAAACACCTGTACCTGACGCGCGGTGTCGTTCTCCAGCGCCAGCGCCTGACAGTGCTCGGTGGTGATGCGGTCTTCTGCCAGCGCATCGAGGATAACCGGAGCAAGGTCAGCCAGTTTCAGCATTCGCTGAACGTGGCGGGGTGAATAGCCCAGCAAATCACCGATTTGTGCAGGTGTTTTGCCTTCCTGCGCCATTGCGCGGAATCCGGCAATCTGTTCGGCAGGGTGCATATCCCGACGCTGACCGTTCTCGGTCATCGATGCGGCAGTCGCCAGCTCCTGCGGAATGACCTTCACGCGTACAGGCCAGTCAGCCGGAAGGATGTTGCGCTCTGCCAGCATGTTGAGTGCTGCCAGTCGGCGACAGCCTGCGGCGACACCGTAACGGTCACCTGGCAGGGCATGAACAACCAGATTCTGTAACAGGCCGACACCTTTAATGGAGTCCGCCAGTTCGCTGACGGACTCCGCAGAATACGGCACCGTGCGCACATTCAGCGGTGATTTAATCAGTGAGGCCAGCGGCACGCTCACTTCCGCCGTCTGCGCCAGCAGTGCAGACAGGGCAGTCTCCTGCTCTTTTGACGGTTTACGGCTGGATTTACGCTCCGTTTTTGTCTTAGACTCTGTAACTGACATATATTTCTCCTTTGACCGGGATGGTTGTATGTCTGCCGGACGCGTTCCCGTCCGGCACCTCTCTTACTTAAGAATGCCGAAATCACGGATGGCATGGTTCATCCAGTACCCGGCACCGTCCTCAAAATTCCAGGTACGCCAGACCATTGTTCCGTTATTACGGACAACCAGGCGAAACTGTTCTCCGTGCTCATCCCCGATAAAGACGTTCCGGTACTGTGCGGCAACGGCTTCGGCATGTTTGCGGGTAAAAGGACCGTCAGGCAGTCCCTGAAGTATTCTGAAATATTCGTTCATCCTCATCTCTCCGGTGATGCCCCGCACAGGGCGGGGCGGTTATCACAGTCAGCCCGATCAGAACGGGATATCGTCTGAAAACCCGTAATCGTCACCCTCCGGCGGTTGCGGCTGAGGCTCCGGCTGCGCGGCCTTACGTCCACGGCCTTTCGTTTTTGCGCCTCCTTTTTTCGTACCGGCCTCCGCCTGTGGTTCCGGCTGAGGCTGACCGCTGAACTGTTGCCCCTCTTCCGGCTGAGTCTGAGCACCTGCGGCACGTCCCAGCATCTGCATGGTGCCCGTGGTCTTAACAAGAATTTCGGTGACATAACGGGTGATACCGTTATCCTCCCAGCTACGGGTGCGAAGCTGACCTTCGATGTAGACCTGCGCGCCCTTGCGCAGATATTCACCTGCCACTTCCGCGAGCTTGCCGAACAGCACCACGCGGTGCCATTCCGTCTGCTCCCGCATCTCCCCCGTCTGTTTGTCACGCCAGCTTTCTGACGTGGCCACCTGCAGGTTTGCCACTGCGCCCCCGTTGGGGATGTAACGGACTTCCGGATCTTTTCCCAGGCGTCCTACGAGGATGACCTTGTTAATGCCACGAACTGCCATGATGTGCCTCCTTCTGTTGATGTTTTCAGCCCCCATCATCTTTTGAGTTTCGGGAGCCGCGGTTTTGACGTTTTGCGGGGACCTGCCGTTTGTTCCCTCCGGTATTCACCATCACCTGTTTGAGAACCTTCGCCGCAAGGGGCATCACTGCCACGGCCTGACGCACCTGTCCTGGGCAGAACGCAAAATTTTTTACCGGGTTTTGGGCAAAAACTTTTGCGGGATGTGCATTTCACCCCTGGACTGGCGGAGACGGTTGTGGCTGTATCAGCCCCCGGCGACAGGGGCTTAAACAGGTGAATGGCACCGGACACAACAACGGGCAGGAACCCGCCGCAACGATGTGAAGCGCGGTTTGCGAAACGGCGTTGCCCCTTACATCCCGGCGGCCTTTTGCCGGGATGCCGGGAGCGCAGGCCACGGCGCGACAGAGGCGGCGCGACCGGAACGGTCGCTGCAAGCCAGGGTTTCGCGTCAGGGATGGAAGCCCGCCAGGGCGGAGACAGCTTCGCTGGCTCCGTTCACGACAGCCCGCCCCGCCAGGGGGACGCCCGGAAAAGGCATAAGCAGGAGAACAACAAAACAGACAGTAATCAGAGCAGCAGAAAAAAGAAGAACAGTAGCAGTAGCAGGAACAACAACATCATCAGTAACAGACAAATGACAGGTCTGAAAAGACAGAAGCCCACAGCAGAATATCCGCGTAATGTAAGGGGCGGCGCGTGAGCGCGGCCCCTTTCAGCGCCACCGGCGCGCGGTCTTTTCCCGGCGCGGGCAGACGGGCATTTATCCTCCCGCCTGCCCGGAGTCATCAGGCACGCAGACGAATAATCATCGTCGGAACATCGGTATAAGCAAACGTGCCGCGCGGCAGCTCCTCGCGGACGTCAGAAAACGGTAACAGCTTCTCCTTCTGGCGTGGTCCGTTGAGACAGACGGCGACCAGCACGCCACCCGGACGCAACAGGGAAAAGGCCCGCAGGATATGCCGGATATCCTGCCCGTGGCTGAACGGCGGATTCATGATAACCCGGCTGTAATACTGCACCGGCTGCCATTCCATGAAGTCGCCACACTGAACCCTGACACCGTTAAAATTTTCCCGCAGATACCGGACCAGCCCGCTGTTGATTTCCACCGCATCACACATGGCCCCCGGCGCGGTATCCCGAATCGCCCGCAGTATGGCCCCGGTGCCGGCAGAGGGTTCCAGAATGTGATCACAGTTGCTGATCTCCGCCAGCATCACCAGGCGATCACAGACCGGGGCAGGAGTCACAAAAAGCTGAGATTCAGCCCGGATTTCAGCAACCGGCGCGGCGTTATCCAGCCTTGCGCGCATCAGCCGGATACGTTCTCTTAACTGACTGTGCATGTCATTATCTCCGTCATCCCCCGGGGATTTTCCCGGGGGGATATACCTTATTTCTGTGGGATTTCAGTAATTTTCATGTCGGTGATATACACATTCACCAAGCGGAAATTATTGTCCATTGTGCGGCGGTAGCGGTATGCCCCGTGGTCTTCTGCTTCTGCCACACTGCGCACGGCCTTACAGTCCCGGGGCAGGGCGGCCCACTGTGCCTTTGTCATTTCCCGGAAACCTTCCCCCGGATAGTTGACTACCGGCGGACGCTTCGCGGCCTGGCTGGCGACGGCAGCCTCTTCTGCCGATGGTGCTTTGTAGTCCGTGATGCGATCGGGCGTCACTTTCATCGTGCCGCTGTACCCGAGAAAACTGTAATTTGGCGTTGTGACTGAACTCACCGCCCCGTTGCTTTTGTTCACACGGATGATGGTCAGCCACTCGCCCCGGCTGAAAACCTGTCCGCCCGGCTCAAAATCCTGTGTCCGGGTAACCACGCCGCCGCTTTCGTCCAGCATGGCACGCTCATAGATCAGACGGTTCTGATAGTGGTTAACCCAGCGTTGCTGACGCTGGATCTGCCGTTCATGACAGCGGATCGCAATTTCGCGGGCCTGCTCCGTGGTGATGATGTCATCATCCAGGGCCGACCATAACGACCGGCTCCCTTCATACTGGCTTTTTTCTGCCGGGCGCGGATACGTATCCAGCGGGAAACAGGCGCTAATATGGTCATGACTGCTGATGAGTTTTGCCATATTCAGATCCAGCGATTCAGCCCGCCACATCGTCAGATATTTCTGCGACTGCGCGATGGTCTTTTCAGCCTTGCGCAAATCAGCTTCGATTTTTTTGATACGACGCCAGCGAACGTCCGGACGTTCTTTATACTTCGCGTGAAGCAGTGCCGACCGCGCCCGCTCTTCCCAGTATTCCGCACGTTCAACGAGCATCACGGCACGTTTCATGCCGTTTTCAATACGCTGCGCATCACGACGGGCGCGGCGTTCGCTGTGATGCCCCACAAGAATGGGCTGACCGGGCGGGATCATCGCGGCCAGTCTTTCCACTTCATCAAGTGCCTGTGCGGATTCACTGGCCCGCTTTCCGCTGTATCCGGTAAACCGCTCCGCCCGTGCTTCCTGACGTTCAGCGAGCGTGCTGTCTTCATCCTCAATCTCTCCGGCAAGTGAGAGGAGCACGTCTTCCCGGCCCGGTGTCCAGGCTGGAGCCACAAACAGCGCCTGTTTTGGTGCCCAGCGAAAACCGGCATCATGCACTTTTTTATACGTCTCCGGGTCAAGACGTGACGCAGCATACAGGCGCAGTTTGTTGTCATCCGGTGAGTAGGTCGCGCGGTACATCTGCACAGGGCTGGCGGCTTCCGGGGCGGTCATGGTGATTGCTGCTAATGTCATAAAATGTTCTCCTTCCGTCTGTTGCCGCCCCTCGCGGGGCGGCTCACCTCATCAGTTAAAAGCGCGTTTCAGTTCAAGTGTGCGGAGCACCTGCCCGAAAGCCGTGTTTTTCATGGCGGGGATGTGTACACCACGTCCCCGGTGAAAACTCCGGGCTATGTGTCGCCCGAATGCTTTCAGCACGGGGTCAATTTCCGGCGCGGGGATGTCTTCGCGTCTGAAACGGGGATGACGGCGGGGCTTTACAGCCGCTGCGGAAGGTGAAACAATACTTACTGTCATAAATGAAACTCCTTATGACACAGGTTAGTGAAGCCGTGAAAATCGATTGCGGCGATTTCTACGGCGTGGATTAAGCAGGTCCCTGACCTGCTTTTTTCATATCTGCATCTGACGCTTTCCGGTGTTTTCCTCCTTCTGTTCCTGCGTTCTCATTACCTGCCAGCCGGATGACTGACAGAACAAATAAATGCGTATTGCCGGAGCCTGAAATAAATCCTGATTTTTAAAGAACATCACCCGTTGAGTTTCGGGAGCCGCGGTTTTGACGTTTCGCGGGAACCTGCTGCTGTATTCCCTGTGGTATGAACTTCACCCGTTTGAGAACCTTCGCCGCAAGGGGCATCACTGCCACGGCCTGACGCACCTGTCCTGGGCAGAACGCAAAATTTTTTACCGGGTTCTGGGTAAAAAATTTTGTGGGCTGTTCATTTACCCTGGACAGTCAGTGCGGCAGGTTGTGGCTGTCTCAGCCCCCGGCGACAGGGACTCATACGGGTGTGTGGCACTTGGCAGGCAATGAGCAGGGACCCGCCGCAACGACATGAAGCGCGGTTTGCGAAACGGCGTTGCTCCTTACATTCCGGCGCCTTTTGCCGGGATGCCGGGAGCGCAGGCCACGGCGCGACAGAGGCGGCGCGACCGGAACGGTCGCTGCAAGCCATGGTTTCGCGTCAGGGATGGAAGCCCGCCAGGGCGGAGACAGCTCCGCTGGCTCCGTTCACGACAGCCCGCCCCGCCAGGGGGACGCCCGGAAAAGCCATAAACAGGAGAGGAACGGAAAGAAGAGGAAGAGGAAAAAGAAGAAGAACAATAACAAACACGGTAACCACAGAAAAATAACATCAGAAAAAACATTCCGGACACATCACTAACGGGAAGGGTAACGGGCGACGCGTCAGCGTGGCCCGCTTCCCTTCCGGCAGGCGTCAGCCTGCCAGGGGGGTTCGCGCGGGCTGACAGGCGGCCTCCACCGCCTGCCCTGTATCACCTGTTTCAGCTGCCCTGAAGGATATAGTGACCACCGAGGAAAACCGCCTGCTGATTCGTCACAAAATCGCAGATTTCATCAACAATCTGCGCGGTGGTGAGCGGTTTCTGCCCATCTCACGACGCCGCGCATTAATCACGGTTTTGTAATTACGCAGAATTTCGCGGGTTTCCGTGCTGATATTCATTACCCGTTCTCCCCGTCCAGCGCCTGACGCATCACCCGCATAATCTCACGTTCTTCCCTGACAAATGCGTCACCGTCGCCCCCGTTCTCGCTCCCGACAGCATGGAGGCGATAAATTTCACTACCAGCCATCACCATCACTTTTTCCAGCAGCACCGCAGGGACTGTTACAAGGCGGTTTACGCGCTTTTCCTCCATCAGTTCATTGACAATATCGGAAACAACTCTGTCACATGCGCCATATACAAAAGCATCGTCCAGCCGCTGCATGACGGTTTCCAGCTCATCGTCTGACAGGTTCCAGTCCTGAGCCATATGGCGCACATTCCCACGGGTCAGCACCACGGCAAAAACGCATTCACTGTCCGGCACGTCTGTATCCAGTACATCGCGGATAATTTCTTTAACAGTACATGTTCTCGTCTCCTTTACAGGGGCGGCATTGCCGCCCCGTCCGTTAATCAGTCCAGCGCCGCGTAAATCGCGTTACATTCGGGGTGAAATTCGATGTGGCTCCACAACTGCGCATCACGCATCCGGTACAGGTGTGTCAGCCCTGCGTTACCGCTGTCGTGGTACAGCCACAACTGGCGGTTAATCACAAGGGAAGTCAGAATGATGCCTGCGGCATCGGCACTGACCGTGCGGTCAAACCAGTTTTCACCGTTAACCAGATGAAAACGGTCGCCATCCGGCATCATGTAACCGCCACCGTCCGGCAGGCGGATGAAGTGCCAGAAGCCTCCCTGATATTCCGGCATCATTTTTTGCGCCAGCGCGTACACATATGCTTCGGCATACAGAAAATCGTTGCCAAACAGGTAAGGCAGAAAAGACAGACGGTCGCACTCTTCAACATTCAGAGTGACAGGTTTCGCATACTGCATGGGATTTCCTCCGTTGTTCACATATTCCGCGACACCGGGCTGTGCCGTGCCTCCATAAAAGCCGGGCGATAAGGCGGGGATGCATAGGGCGCAAGGGAAGCCGCAGCCTGACACACACGGCTGGCGGGAGTTGGAGGGTGAGACCGCGAAATCTGAGCGGGTAAACGACCGGAAAATCACGGCAGACGGGAAGGAGGGACCGGGTGACCGCAGCGGCGAAGCGTATCCTTATATCTTGAAGATGGCATAAACTGAATCTGTAGGTCTGGCAAAGCTCATGCAGCACGTGCGAACCCGAGGGTATTAAGCCCGCATGCAAGCGTCCCGCGCATGAGCTGAGTCACTCATCACAAATCCGTACAGTTGATTGAAACCAAATTCGTATCGTAAGGAAGGGTCATATGAGTCAACCAAATCTGCAATGCATGGGTATTGATGTTGCCAAACTATCGCTGGACATCGCCACCACCGACACGATTGAGCCATTCACTGTGGGTAACGATGAGGATGGTTTCGCTGTTATCACAGATAAACTGAAGCACACCAAAATTAACCTGATTCTCATGGAAGCTACCGGTGGCCTTGAAGCAGCCATTGCCTGTAAGCTTCAGTCAGAAGGATACGATGTGGTTGTGATCAACCCACGACAGGCTAGGGATTTTGCCCGTTCAATGGGATATCTGGCTAAAACAGATAAACTTGACGCCGCCATGCTAGCACAACTGGCCCTGGTCATTGATCGCCATCCGGACCGCAGTCGTTATATACGGCATCTGCCAGATGAGGCACGAGCAGTACTTGCCGCAATGGTCGTCCGTCGTCGTCAGTTGAACCATATGCTGGTCGCTGAGCGTAATCGTCTCTATCCTTCTCATCCCCAAAGCAGGAAGAGTATCGATAACATTATTGATGCGCTTCAAAACGAGCTCGACCGGATCAATGAGCAAATGAAACAACACATGACAGCATTCTTCCAGGAGCAGGCCAGACTGATAGGCAGCGTGAAAGGCGTCGGCGATATCACCGTCGCGTCGCTGATTGCCGAACTACCGGAACAGGGGAAGCTCAATCGACGGGAGATTAGTGCTCTAACTGGCGTCGCTCCTCTAAACAGAGACTCCGGGAAAATGCGAGGGAAACGGACCACGTTTGGTGGCAGAGCCGGAGTGAGAGCAACGTTGAACATGGCAGCTCTGGTGGCTACGCAGTTTAATCCTGCCATAAAGCTGTTCTACCAGCGTTTGCTTGCCGCCGGAAAACCCAAAAAACTTGCTCTGGTCGCCTGCATGCGCAAACTCATCACCATTCTGAATACCATGCTCAGAAAAGGGGAAGAGTGGAACGCCTCATTTCAATCACAGGTAATCTCATGACTGCCGGTCATTTTACATAATGACAGAAAGAACAACTTATCCCGCAGGCCTGTTGTGATCCGCCCTCCCACGGACAAAGCATCCGCGATGTCAGTGGGGCCGCTGCTCATAGCTGCTGATAGTGCAGCTTTCGGCTGTTTTTGTACCAAATACGGAGAATTGCAAGATAGCGGGCAATAGCCACTTTTTTAACAGGATGTAAAGATGCTAGTTACAATATAAAGAAATCTATCAAGCCGCTAGTCAAGCGGCTTTGGTCGTTACTTGCCGCAGAGTGGACACCCACCTTGCATAGGGGCAAAGTTAATTGACTGCGATTTACGGATGCTTTCATTGACGGCAAAGCTCTCCATGCCCTCTTGCAGAGGTACTCTTCGGTTATCCTTATAAAAATGACTAAGAACCCGTAGGAACTCCTTTCGATCTTCTTCAGAAGCCTCGAAGTAAGCGTTAAGAATTTTTGCACTACTCATATGTTCTCCTTGTTAAAATTTCCCACAACCATCACAAACACATTTTCCCGGTTTCAAAGTTAGGGGAACGACATTACAAATATGGCATTTTTTTTGAAGTAGAAACAGGACATACGGTTTGCATAACGAAGTTCTTTATCACTCACACACAAAGTTAAGTCTTCCTGCTCCCTTCGCTCAAATTTTTCCGTCAAATCGTCTATCAAAATTTCCAATTTGGCTTCGTCAAGCTTACCTATTTTCTTGCGAACACTACCAGCTAGGTTATAAATGGCTGTATTTTCCTTAACGGAAGCCATGCAATCACTATATGAGCGATCCCATCCGGAAACCAAAGACCACAGCGAGAACCCCAATTGCATGATACTTGCCACACCGGCAATTGTGATGCAAAGCGGCAGAAATGGAGCTTCAAGTCCGAATGATAAAACTGCACAACCTATCATCAGTGGAACAAAGACCCCAAGGAAGGTGACAACCTTACGCTTCCAGTCTAAGGATCTCATACGCCTATCAAAAATTCGAGACGTACCATATGAAATAAATTCTATGTGTGCCACTTCAGCACGAGTTTTCTCTTCATCCATAATCAATAAAACTTGTTATCCGGTGTTTTAATCTTTAATAAGACTGACCCTGCTCATATTATTTAGAATCATTTAAAATGTCGATGCCCGACACGAGAGATATCTCGCTCAAAACAGCCTGTCAGCGTAGTATCGAAGCGAGTCAGTTTTTTGCTTGAGATGGGCGATTCCATAATATTATCCCGTACTTTTTTCAGATAACCGCCTCCCATTAAGACAGTTGCTTGCATCAACGCCAGCCCGGCTAAGATGGAGGCACGGCACAGCCCGCACACGACTCGACGTCCACATAACTGAACCCCCACAAGGCCATGCTCCGCATGGCCGGGTAAAGCGGAGCCGGCGGCGACTTCCTTTGTGCTCTGTCCGGGGACCGGCAGGAAAAAGGCGGGGATTTTCCCCGCCATCGTCATCATTTCCGGATTTTTGCCAGGGCATCCGCCATGCTGCGGATTTCATCCCGTGCCTCCAAGAAAACTCCCGCAGAATATAGCGGTCAAACAAGCGGCGGGGCGGTTCACCCGGTATACGCAGCACATCACAGACCAAGCCACTGGCCAAGATATGTTCCACACACTCACTGGCAGGCATTAATGGAATCGTAGTCTCACGCTGATAATCAGATCGACAATACAAGTGAGACCGTGGTCCCAGACTGATTAGCAGACCAACAATACGAGTGGGACCGCGGTCCCAGACTGATTATCAGACTAACAATATGAGTGGGACCGTGGTCCCAGACCGATAATCAGACCAACAATATGAGTGGGACCGTGGTCCCAGACTGATTATCAGACCGACAATATGAGTGGGACCGTGGTCCCAGACTGATTAGCAGACCGACAATATGAGTGGGACCGTGGTCCCAGACTGATTAGCAGACCGACAATATGAGTGGGACCGTGGTCCCAGACTGATTAGCAGACCAACAATACGAGTGGGACCGCGGTCCCAGACTGATTAGCAGACTAACAATATGAGTGGGCCCGTGGTCCCAGACCGATAATCAGACCGACAATATGAGTGGGACCGTGGTCCCAGACTGATTATCAGACCGACAATATGAGTGGGACCGTGGTCCCAGACTGATTATCAGACCGACAATACAACTGGGACCGTGGTCCCAGATATAATATTCAGGCCAGTTAGTTATGTTTTCTAGCCTGTGCTAAAGGAAATTAAGTAAAGACAGATAAATGTAGACTAAAACGTGCCGCATCAAAGTGCCGCTTTTTCAAGTTCCTTAAGAATGGCTTCAATTCTCTCTATACACTCAGTTGGAATACGAGATCTATCTAGGTTTAACACCATTTTATCGCCCTTGTACAACACTGTCGCTCCAGGAGCAAACTGATGTCGTGAGCTTAAGCTAGTTCTTGAGGCAGATGACGTTTTAAGCACAGACGTTAAAAGAGTGATGACTTCTTCAGCTTCAAATATCACTCCTGCTTTTTTCTGCTCGTGAAGGTTAGATGCCTGCTGCTTAAGTAATTCTTCTTTATCTGTAAAAGCTCTTTGAAGTGCATCACCTGACCGGGCAGATAGTTCACCGGGATGAGAAAAAAGAGCAACAACTGATTTAGGCAGTTTAGCTGTGTTGATACAGCGGGTAATAATCTTACGTGAAATATTTTCTGCATCAGCCAGCGCAGAAATATTTCCAGCAAATTCATTCTGCAATCGGCTTGCATAACGCTGACCACGTTCATAAGCACTTGTTGGCCTATAATCGTTACCCAATCTGGACAATGCAGCCATCTGCTCATCATCCAGCTCACCAACCAGAACTCGATAATCACTTTCTGTAAGTGCAGCAGCTTTACGACGGCGGCTCCCATCGGCAATTTCTATGACCCCAGACACTCTTCGACCGAATGCTGGTGTCTGCTGACCTGTCAGTAGAAAAGAAGGGATAAGATCATCCAGGGCGTCTTCGGTAAGCAGTTCCTGGTCACGTTCATTACCTGACCATACCCGAGAGGTCTTCTCAACACTATCTCCCCGGAGCACCTCAAGGGTAAATTTCACGTCCCTACCACATACAGGCAAAGTAATAGCATTGCCACGAGCCATAGCTCCTACGCGCGCAATTAACGAATCCACCATCGGTGCAGCTGGTGCCGATGACGGAGTATCTTCAAGCGGTTGAGTCTTAATCGTATGTTTTGGAATGACAGGCGCACGCTTCATTATCTAATCTCCCAGCGTGGTTTAATCAAACGATCGAAAATTTCATTGCAGACAGGTTCCCAAATAGAAAGGGCATTTCTCCAGGCACCTGTTGAAGAGCGTTGATCAATAGCCTGTTCAAAAACAGTTCTCATCCGGATCTGACCTTTACCAACTTCATCCGTTTCACGCACAACATTTTTTAGGACCATGCTTCCCCAGGCGTCCCGAATTTGCTCCTCCATCCACGGGGACTGAGAACCATTACTATTACTGTATTTGGTAAGCAAAATACGTACATCAGGCTCGAATCCTTTAAGATCTACGTTTTTGAGCAGATCACGAAGCATATCGAAAAACTGCAGAGCGGAAGTGTAGTCGAACAACTCAGCAGGCGTGGGGACAATCAACACATCAGCAGCACATACAACATTAATCGTGCCGATACCTAGGTTAGGCGCGCTGTCAATGACAATGACATCATAGTCATGAGCGACGGTTTCAATGGCCAGTCGGAGCATCAGGTGTGGATCGGTGGGCAATTTACCTTCATCAAATTTGCCCATTAGCTCAGTTTCAATGCGGTGCAGAGCCAAACAGGAAGGAATAATGTCAAGCCCAGGCCAGCAAGTAGGCTTTATTGCATAAGTGACATCGTCCTTTTCCCCAAGATAGAAGGGAAGGAGAGTATCCTCTGCATGAATATGAAGATCTGGCACCCAGCCGTGATACATCGATGCTGTTCCCTGGGGGTCGTTACCTTCCACGAGCAGAACACGTAATCCCTTCAGAGCCAGATCCTGAGCAAGATGAACAGAAACAGAGGTTTTGTAAACGCCCCCTTTATGAGCAGCAACTCCAATCACCGGCGGAAATACGTCTTCAGCACGTCGTAGTCTCGTACCAAACACGTCACGCATATGATTAATTTGTTCAATTGTATAACCAACACGTTGCTCAACCCGTCCTCGTATTTCCATATCCGGGTGCGGTAGCCGGCCTGCTTTCTCGGCATCCCTGATAGCCTGAGAAGATACTCCAACTAAATCCGCTGCTTCACCTATTCTCCAGCGTCGGGTGATTTTCCTCGCTTCCGGGCTGTCATCATTAAACTGTGCAATGGCGATAGCCTTCGTCATTTCATGACCAGCGTTTATGCACTGGTTAAGTGTTTCCATGAGTCTCATTCTGAACATCCTTTAATCATTGCTTTGCATATTTTCATTTAATCTTGCATTTTATTGCAAAGCAACAACAAAATTGCAAAGTAGTCAAAAAACCGCAAAGTTGTTTAAAATGAGAGCAACACATCAAAAAAGGAAACAGGAAGAGCACATACCTCAGTCAATAATTATCACTAGTACTCGTAGCCGTCGTGTAACCGAGCGTAGCGAGCTAACTGGCGAGGACGCGCGCTAACTGTTCACACTCAGTATCCCTAGCACCAAAATAACTATCTGATGGTCAAGGCGGTAATGACTCCAACTTATTGATAGTGTTTTATGTTCAGATAATGCCCGATGACTTTGTCATGCAGCTCCACCGATTTTGAGAACGACAGCGACTTCCGTCCCAGCCGTGCCAGGTGCTGCCTCAGA
>OIEO01000050.1_pt1 | contig 79569 bp, 66 predicted proteins | sample 1581851 | NCBI WGS metagenome assembly OIEO01 (sample SAMN03281010, study PRJEB24777) | human gut metagenome | isolation source: fecal sample PR157 from 1 month old male Malay infant, caesarean delivered... | reverse complement strand
CATTAACTATTACAACAACAAAAGGATCCAGAAAAAAACAAAATGGATGCCTCCTGTAAAATACAGGGAAGCATCCATGTGTTTAGGCTAGTAAATAATATGTGTCCAGGAAAACGGGTACATATCACGGACGGCGCTTTTTTGTGCTTGTATTTAAATTTTGTTTGTATTTTAATTTGTAATTATATTTCTAGTAATTCGGAATAATACTGTTATTTTGCAGGAGTTTTAGAATCTTTGTCGAATATTATTTTGGCTATTCACATTTTGATGTAAAAACACAATGCAAGCTGCTGCTGCTACCAGTTAAAAGTAATTTTGCTAAGTGGAGATATACGTCATTTTAGAGATACTACCAGTTAAAAGTAATTTTTCTAAGTGGAGATACACGTCATTTTAGAGATACTACCAGTTAAAAGTAATTTTGCTAAGCGGGGATATAAGCTGATTTAGAGATACTACCAGTTAAAAGTAATTTTGCTAAGCAGAGATATAAGTTTATTTAGAAATACTACCAGTTAAAAGTAATTTTGCTAAGCGGAGATACAAGCTGATTTAGAGATACTACCAGTTAAAAGTAACTTTCCTAAGTGGAGATACATGTCATTTTAGAGATACTACCAGTTAAAAATAAATATTTTTAACTGGTAGTATCTGGAAAATAGGTTATGTATGGAAAATTTGTAAAATGGTAAAGGAGTGAGCTTATTGGCGCGATTACGATTACGTGAGGTTAGTGAAAGTGAAGAAGGTTTTTATCGATTAGAGCGAGCTATGCGATACGATAAACGGTTAAAGTTAGCCAAAAGAGTGCCTAGAGATGTATTTATGCCAGAGGATAAGAAGTTATGGTTTTTATTTGAGCGTATATATACGGTGGTTCATGATAAAGAGGTAGCTGTATTAAGACGTTTTGGGTTGACACCGGTGCAATATAATGTGTTGGAGTTTGTCTATGTTTCGTCGTGTAAACCAACATTAGGCTTTATAGTGGATGAGTTACGAGTGTCGTATGGAAATTTATTTGCAGTTGTAAAAAATTTAACAAAGAAAGGTTTACTGACTTGTAGTGTGTGTTCGACTGATAGACGATCTAAAAGTCTTGCTTTAACTTATGAAGGAAAGCTTTTATTTGAAGAAGTACAAGTTGTGCATGATAAAGTATTAGGTAATATGTTTTCAGCTATGCGCAAAAATAAGAAGAGTGATATTAAATCTGATCTAACATTTATACTTAGACATTTCAGTCCAGAAAAAATAGAGTAAGAAATAGAGTAAGTATTGAAGTAAGCGATAGAGTGAGTGAGCATAATAGATAAAGTGGGGATATGGAGTAAGTTAACCAGTTAAAACAAAAAATCCTACAATTTCTGTTAATAAGAAATTGTAGGATTCTGATGTTTTGTTAGTTACTTTTAAGCTATGCCAATCCAGTGCCAATATGTAAGGGCAAATACGAGCATCATTACATAGCCAATAATAGTCAATGGAATGCCTGTAGTCATAAATGTTTTTACGTCGAATGTGTCGGTACCGTAAGCCACCATTCCTTGTGGTGAGTTTACTGGTAATACTAGACCGAAGCAGATAGCGTATTGCATGAGCATGGTTACGCCAATTGGGTTAAGACCTTCTGCATTGTGACCTACTACGATGGATATAACGATAGGAATCATAGCAGAGGAGAGGGCTGTAGCAGATGCAAAGCCTAGGTGGATGACAATGAGGAAAGCAGCCATTACGGCAATTAATATAAATACGCTGGCACTTTCAAGGGAGAAGGCGTTTACGAATACTTGAGCAAGCCAAGTAGCTGCCTTTGTTTTTAGTAATACAGATCCAAGACCGATACCAGCACCAAACATAACGATGGAGCCCCAGTCGATGTTTGGCTGTGCAAATTTCCAATCCATAATGCCGATTTTAGGGAAGAAGAACAATGCGATAGCTACAATTGTTGTAGTTGTTGTATCGATAGAATGTAGCTTGCCACCGGTAGCCCACAATGCGAGAAGACCGATAGAGATACATAACAGTTTCTTTTCATCAGTACTCATAGGACCGATTTCTTGGCGCATTTTAGCGAGTTGTACATCGCCACCTACAAGTTCTTTAAACTCTGGCTTGATTAATGCTTGTGTCAAGAAATAGGCGATGATAACCATAATGATGGAGAATGGAGCCGCTGCAGTAAGCCAATCTATCCAGCTAATAGATGTATTCATCTGAGTTTGTATAAAGCCTACAGCCACAAGATTTTGAGCGGCAGCCGTTTGAATCATAATATTCCAGAACGTATCGGCTTGTACGGCACCTGCCATGAGTAGAGCGGCTACGCGGCTTTTACGTTCAATACCTAAGTTCTCAACAATACCAATGATAATCGGTGCTAGGCAAGCAATACGAGCTGTTGCACTGGGTACGAAGAAGGCGAGGATAAGCCCTGTAATAATAACACCTAAATAAATACGGCTAACCTTAGTACCAACGCTAGACAGTACTAACATGGCGATACGACGATCGAGACCCGTTTTACGCATGGCTACAGAGATAAACATAGCGGCACCTACAAGAATCATGGCTGGTGAAGAATAACCAGAAATGATCAGCTTCAAAGCATTGGCTGTGCCCATCGCCTTAGCAGGTGCTTCGGGATTAGGTGAGAATCCCAATAGCAGAGCTGTAAGTGCAGTAATCATTGTAGCACTTACTGGATAGGAAACAGCTGAGGTCATCCATAAGATGATGGCAAAAGCGAGTACACCAATCATACGATGACCGCCGGTAGATAATGTTTCCGGTGTAGGCAATAATAAAATACCGCCTAAAACAATAAAGGATAAAATAAGTCCAATATTTTGAGCAGTTGTACGCGCCTTTTGTGGAGGGGCAGTAGTTGTTACACTCATAATAAAACTCCTTTCAATTTGTGTAATACCTATTACTGTATAATAATAAATAAGGTAAACTATATAAGCTAAACTATCCTATAAAGTATACTATTCTATAAAGTACACTATCTTATAATATACGCTATTCTATAATGTACACTATATAAGCTAGACTATTCTATAAATATTATTGTATCGTATTTTCTATAGAATTAGTTGTATAATTTATAAGAATATTGTATACATAAAGAGAGAGCGGTGTCAGTAAGTATACCTATATACAGAACTTATAATGTCTGTTATACTATAAGAGTTGTAATAACAAATTCATTGTTAAAAGCTCAATATTTTTTGTTGACTTTCACCAGTCGATTTGTTATTATAATTAAGTAATTTATGAAGCAGAGGCCATCCGCCACTCACCTAATACCGAGAAGTATGAGGTTAATATAGAGAACTCTATTCGGATGGTGTTTGCCGTCCGTTTTTTTTATTCTCTTGGAGGTGAACGCTATTAGCAAGGATACACCACGCATTAATGAAGAAATTCGTGCTCGTGAACTTCGTGTCGTAGGTCCTGAAAACGAACAAATCGGCATTATGTCTGGCCGTGAGGCATTGGCATTGGCTGAAGAAAAGCATCTTGATCTTGTGGAAATTGCACCTAACGCTAAACCACCAGTAGCTCGCATTATGAACTATGGTAAATATCGTTATGAACAACAAAAACGCGAGAAAGAAGCGAAAAAGAAACAAAAAATCGTAACTTTAAAAGAAGTTAAGTTACGTCCACATATTGAAGACCATGACTTTTACGTAAAAATGAAAAACGCATCCAAATTCTTGGGTGAAGGTAACAAAGTAAAAGTAACTATCATGTTCCGCGGTCGTGAACTTTCACATCCAGAACTAGGCATGGCAGTATTGACACGTTTCGCTGAAGAACTCAAAGAAACAGCGTCTATTGAAAAAGCAGCTAAATTAGAAGGTCGTAACATGACCATGATTTTAGTAAGTAAATAATGTTTTGGGAGGATTATAATTATGCCAAAAATTAAAACTCGTCGCGCAGCGGCTAAACGTTTCGCAGTAACTGGTACTGGTGAATTCAAGCGTGCAAAAGCTTTCAAAAGCCACATTCTTGAGAAAAAATCTCCAGCTCGTAAACGTAATTTGCGTAAAGCTACATTGGTTGCAAAAGCTGACCACAAACGCGTAGCTAAATGCTTACCATACGCTTAATCGTTAACTATTAGATCGATACATCGTAATTTAGGAGGAATATACAATGGCAAGAGTGAAAAAGGGCGTTACAGCTCATGCACGTCATAAAAAGATTTTAAAATTAGCTAAAGGTTACCGCGGTACACGTTCCCGTTTGTTCAAAAAAGCTAACGAAACAGTAATGAAAGCGTTGTACTACGCTCGTCGTGACCGTCGTGCGAAAAAACGCGAATTCCGTCAATTGTGGATCGCTCGTATCAACGCAGCGGCTCGCATCAATGGCACAACTTACAGCCGTTTCATCGCTGGTTTGACTAAAGCAGGCGTTGAAGTTAACCGTAAAATGTTGGCTGACTTGGCAGTTAACGATGCAGCAGCATTCGCTAAACTTGTTGAAGTAGCTAAAAACGCTTAATAGCATAACAATACAGATTAAGGACTCTCTTTGGAGGGTCCTTTTTTGTATATGAAGATATTATAGATTTTATAAGAAGTATAATGGTTTAAAAGAGGAAATTTCATATAATCTGTAGAAATTATTCTATATGTATATTTATGGGGTTACTATTAATGTAAGGAGCTGAAAATATGGTATCTATAAAAAGAATAGTATTATTAGGAATGTTAGTAGGGATGGTATCTCTATCAAGTTATGCTCAAGTTGTAACGGGAGAACAGAGCGATACTAATTTACATTTACAATATCCATTAGTTTATACTGATAATATTGAGGCTCAAGATTCTATTAATAAAGATATTGCTAAATATGTACAATCTGCAAAACAAGCATATTATAATAGTCATATTTATAAAGTTTGGCAAAATTATAAAGTAACATATGAGGATAGTCAGGTAGTATCTATTTTATTAACTACCAATTACTATCATGCTGGAGCAGTACACGAACATTATTTTACGAATGGTCTAGTTTATAATAAAGTAACCGGTCAACGTATTCCATTATATAATTATGTTAAAATTGCTAGTGTAGATCAACTAGCTATGGGATTACGTACTAATGTATTATCTTACTATACAGAAACACGTAAGAAAACATATCTTCCGCAAGGTTGGCATGTAATACATGTATCAGATGACTATTGTTTACGTGGTGGTGGAATTATAGATCTTATTTATCAACCATATCAATTAGGACCTTTTTCATATGGAAATACTTTTATAGAATTTAGCCCTAGTGCTATTGAATACTTTAATCGAATGAACAACTAATTAAAGTGTATTGATATATTGAAATTATAAGTGTATTGATACATTAAATATTATTGTAATCGCATAATATAAAAGCCTATAGTACATATTTAGTACTATAGGCCTTTATTATATTTACCATATTATCTTCTATATCCGCCGCATCCTCTAAAATTTGAGTTTGGACCACAATAATTTTGGTTGTTATTGTTGGATGTTGCATAGTTAGTATTGTTCGTATTGTTATCGGAGTTGTATTGTGTGTTAGTGTTGCAATTGTACTGAGAGTTATTGCATACATAATCGTAAGCAAATCCTGTAGATACAGCAGCAGTTACAGCTAAGAATGTCATGACAATTATACGTTTTGTAAATTTCATAGATGTCACCTCCTTGTTCCTATATTTATATTATACCACTATGAGTCAAATAAAATATGATATTCTATATATATAGTATTTGAGAGACATTATGTGAAAGGATGAGAGTTTATGATGAAACGTGCGTTAATGGTTGCACTATGTTTTAGTTTTGTGACATTAGGTAGCCAAGCAATTGATATTAATATACCAGGTGCAGATCCTTCAATTTCACAGGATGCCTATCAAAACTATCGAAAGGTAGATACGACCACGAAGAAAATGGAAGTCGATGTGGGCGATAAGGTGAGGGCTAAATATGCAAATAATATGCCTAAAAAATGGACGATAGATGAATTAGTATATTTAACTCAAGAATTAAATCATTCAGTTAACTTCTCATCTTCTGTTTTTATTCTTAAAGATAATGGAGCTAATTTAAAATTTACTTTTCCTGAAGGGACTCAGTTTGGTAAAACCATTAAGGGAGACCCATTAACTACAGAGATTAAGCACGGAAACTTTCTTTTGATTGATGGAAATCTAAATTATAACATACGCAAAGAAAATCAAAGCACATCTACAGGTAATTCATTTTCCTATCCGACTGTTAAAAATGCAACATGGGAGATTAGCCCCACAAAAACGGGTTCATTAGAGGGGGCTATTAATTTTAAAGTTAGGGCAGAGCCTTCAGTATCGTATCGGATTGCTTTTGATTTGACTAAAAAGAAAGAAGTAGAGCTGTTGAAAACACATGATCAAGAGTATGTATATAAACAGCTCATGTCTCCTTTGGTTAATTATGTGCTGCCGTCTATTGAGCCAGCTAAGCAGTTACTTTCAAAAACTAAACCTATCACAATTAATGGATTTACATTCCAAACGTTGAAATCTAGCGATTTAACTTATAACGGTCCTGATAATGATGCTATTTACATTTATGATGGTAAAAGCTATCGTGAAGGCATTATGGTACGAGAATTACAGCCCAAAGAATTAGCTAAACCACATACAATAAATGCTAAATTGATACAATACTTTGCTATGTATAAGCCTTATTCTGAGTATAGACCTATTCAATATGCAACCGTTTGGAATGATGCTACCCCGGCTATTTATATGGAAGTAGAACGATCCACATCTAGAATGTACATTCAATCCTTATATGATGATAAGTACTTGTATACGCACTTTATCATGGCGGATTTAGATTATAAAGTACCGTCAAAAGATTTGCGTGATGTGGTCCAGTATGTAGATAATGCAAATGATAAAGACAAATACTCAAAAAGTTTAGCAGGTATGTCAGCTATACCAAAAGGTGTATTTGATATGACTTTATTTCCCAAAAAGCAGTAAATAATTATGAAACGTAATGACCTCATTAAATATCTACAACAAGAATACATCTGTGATATCGATTATCCATGGAAAAAATATCCTGAATATGTAGTAATCTGACGTAGAGATAATCAAAAATGGTTTGCTGGTATCTTTACTATTACAGGGCATCAAGTAGGTTTAGATACAAATGAACCTATGGATGTAGTCAATCTAAAATGTGAACCTGATTTAATTCCTACCCTAATTCGTGAAAGTGGAATCTACCTTGCGTATCATATGAATAAACAACACTGGATCTCGGTGGATATTGAAAGATATGAAGATATAGAGAAACTTAAAATGCTAGTGGATATGAGCTATCAGTTGGTGGGGAAGAAGTAAATAGTTAATGTATGTAGATTAAATTTGATTTAAATATAAGAGAGCCAGTAGTGCTATAGAAATAGCGCTACTGGCTCTGTATTGTTATTTATCTAACTTAAGATTAAGTTTATCTATATTCGAATTTGTTTTGTCGGCCGCTAGTGGTTGTTCTGATAGAACAACTTGAGGTTCGTTGTAAGTATAGCTCAATTGATGGTTATATGCTAGTTTAAAATAGTTAGATAGCTCTTTATTGGTACAGTAAATATAACAGCCCTTTTGGCCTCGTGTCATTAAAGTTCGGTAGGTATTTTTCACGATCTCATTAGCAATATGTTGTGCTTCTTCAGGATTTTCCTTTAAAAGTTTTTTGATACCTTTGATAGACTGATCTGTTTTAGCACGTTTATTAATATCTACGATGAGTTTGCCATTTTCATAACGTAAATCGTCGCCGATAATTACACCTACATACTCAAACTCAAGTCCTTGGGTTGTATGAATGCATCCAGCTTCATTGATAGAGTCAGGATCAATAGCATATGTATCAGAGTTACCTAGATTCCAACTGATTCCAAAATTATGTTCTGGTATTTGGATATCTTTTACGAGAGATGTCATGCGACCTTCTTTAGGCCAGTCCCAACAATAACCTGCTAGAACTCGAGATTTATTGTTTATTTTATTTTTTGCTTTTATAGCAGCATACATTTCATGAGGGTTATCAAAGATTTTAAAATCATAATCACCTTCAAATCCATCGTAGTTAGCTGTTTCTGCAATTTGTAGCACATTATCAAGCCATGCTAAATAGCCATCTGAGCCATTACAACGGAATTGAGATTCTAGTACACCTTCATATATTAGTGAATTTTGCTCTTGTGCAAAGTTTCGGATTTTATCAATTGTTCCAGCATCATTAAAGGTAACACGTTGGTTTCTATCGATAAAGAATACACTAAAAATAGAGGCATTAATGATTTCTTTGATTTGATCTTCACCTTGGTTTTGGAACATACCAGATTTTTCACGTAATCTATGAGCTTCATCAACAATTGCAATTTGAAGTGCATTTTTAGATCGTGTATGGAATGTACCACTACTTTGAAATAATGCTTTAATATCTGTTTTCTTAAATCCTTTTTGTAGCATGGTGCTATATACATTTCGTGGAGCAGCATTTGAAGTAATATATTGTGCCATATAACCATTATGAATACACTCTGCTAATAAGTTGATCGCTACTACACTTTTACCAGTACCAGGACCACCACGAACTATATACACCGTTTTTTGATTATTTTTAATAGCATCAAGCGCTGCTTTTTTTATTTGTTCAAACTCGACCTTTTGGTCATCAATAAGAATAAATTCCTTATTTCCTTTTAGCATATTTAAAATAGAATCTTGAAGGGATTTTGATGGTCTCAACTTACCATGTTCAATGGACTCCATGATATTTGTAGTATCAGCTTTTGGAATATAGGTTTTGATAAAGTTACGTAAGCTATCCATTTGGCCTAGTGTGAACATCGGAGAGATATTTAAGATATCATTATAGATAGGATCACGGAGCTCAGGGGAGATGCTTTCGTCAAAATTATGTAAAAAAGCACATGGATGTAACTTAATAGGTCGATTTTGCACATCCTCATTGAAGTTTTCAATAAGACTACAATAGGACCAAGCTTGATAAGAAGGGTGGGTTACTTCACGGATTCCACCGCCAAGGTAGGTTGATACAATATTATCTTTATCTGTTACCTTGAAAGCTTCGCCCCATTGTTTAAGCTCAACAATAACTACATGTTCTTTATCTTGTTGATCTAATCCTGTAATAATAAAGTCTACTCGTTTTTGAGTATTTGGAACAATATATTCGATGGCAACACCAGCTAAGTCTGGTATAGCAAGATCACGCATAACATTAGCCATATAAGATAAAGACGTTTGCCATGAATGAATTTCAGAATCACCAACACGGCGATATTTTTCTGTTAATGTTTGATGTAGTTTTTTTACCAAGACACCTTGTTCGAAATCTTGGATAAAAGATTGTTTTGTAGAAGAGTAAATAATCATAAAGATACCTTTTTGACGTTAGAGTATAGATAGCAAAATTTGTATATTAATTATATTTTACTCTATGTTAGAATGAATTTGAATTCTGTATTCTTTTTACATATTTGATATGATATAAATAAGAACACCAAGAGCATATCTTTAATGATAGTAATATAAATGTTTGTATGATTAGGAGTAAATCGTATGGCAACGTGGTCAGGTATACGACATAAGTTAGAAACAGAATATTTGGCTTTGAGCTTGCGAGGGCATATTCAATATTTTGCTACTACCTATAGCAAATCACCTGATCATGATGGCAGAGCGTCTATACGATATAATGGCAAGGAGATTATAAAGGGCAACTATTGGAATCAATATGTGATGGCGCATCTATTTCCTAAAGATGATACCTATGAACGGAGAATGCATGAAAGTTTTCCATTTGTAGACAATACAGCCCTAAAATTAGGCGTATTTGATCAGCGCTGTTTTTATCAGGCTTTTGAGGAATTTGATAATCAAATTATTGATAAGAGCCTAGTTAGTGATAATCTGATTGTACGTATTTTTGCAATTTTAGATAGACGTATAGGAAAACGTAGACTTATTTCTATGAAAGACTTTATGGAGGAGGAACCACCTGTATTTCAAGAATTTTATGCTATTCGTATATACCATGAAGGTTTATAAATGAAAACAGGAAAAGGAATTGTTTAATTCCTTTCCCTGTTTAGATATGATATAATTTATATCAAAGTGAGGCATAAATGGTTTCGACGCCAGACTTCGCTTCTAGAATTTAATGTTGAAGAAACGGTCTGACTTCTATGTCGGGCCTTTTTTCATGCCCCAATTAGAAAGCTAGCTTTCAGCTAGAGGTCAATCACTTTGCTGCCATGATAATGGTCGCTACAAGTATGCCAAAGGAAATCATCAACGATAACACTTTGAATGTACTCATATTGATCACCGCCAATCTCTAGAAGATTAGCAAAGGCTGGACCCATTTAGAGGCCTCAAGTTCAATATAATGTTATGAATAATAAAAGTAAATGGATTAGAGGTTCCTAATAGTCACCTAGGTGACCAATAGGGGCCTCTTTCGTTTTGTAATTAGTTCGGAGGATTTAACAGTATCAGTTATGCAGACCTCGTTTGCCGTATATTTTTAAGATTATAGCAATAATTGTATTTAATACAAATAGAAGAGCAAAGCATACTAAGGCTGTAGTATAGCCATATCCTGCTTCGTGAAAGTATGACACGAGCATAGGCCCAACGATGCCTGCTAATCCCCAAGCAGTCAGAATGCGGCCATGAATAGTGGAGAGTTGGCGTATGCCATAGAGGTCTGCAAGATATGCTGGCATACAGGCGAATCCGCCGCCATAGCAGGTGATAATGAGAAGAATTAAAACTTGGAATGTTAGAGCATTATTAGTTTCGGCAAGTACGTAGAATGCGATGATTTGTATAATAAAGAATAGTATGTAAGTTTGTGCACGGCCAAAGTAGTCGGAGATAGTAGACCACACAATGCGACCTCCACCATTGAAGATACCGATGATACCAACTAGTGATGCAGCTGCTGCAGGTGTCATACCAATGGTTTCTTGTGCCATAGGGGACGCTAAGGATAGAAGACCTATACCACAGGTAATATTAATAAAGAAAATCCACCAAAGGGCGCCAAATTGCCAAGTTTTCATAGCATCATTGGCTAGCATGCCATGGTTATGAACGTACATAGTGGATTTATCTTTTGTAGTTCGAGGTGGTTGTTTTGGTTGAGGTGCTTTCAAATAGAGAGAAGAGGCGCCCATAACCACTAGATAGATTATGCCGAGGATAATGAAGTTATTTACTAATCCAACTTGAGCTACGAGGAATTGCATAAGTGGTCCTGCAATGAGTGAAGCAAATCCAAAACCCATAATGGCTAATCCTGTGGCAAATCCTGGGCGATTTGGAAAGTATTTTACGAGCGTAGAAACTGGTGTTATATAACCAATACCTAGTCCGATACCACCGATGATACCATAGAAAAGATAGAGTAAGGTGAGATTATGTATGCTAAGTGCATAGGCTGTACCTAATAGGCCTGCCACCCAGAATAACATTGAAAGAAGTCCGCTTTTCTTAGGACCTATTTTTTCTGCAAAAGATCCTAAAAAGCCTGCAGATAATCCAAGCATCAGAATAGCTAAGGAGAAGGTCCATGTTGTTTGTGACATAGTAAAGCCCATATCTGTCATGATAGGTCGTGTAAGCACGCTCCATGCATACACACTACCGATGGATATATGCAGACCAATGGCTGCTAGAGCAATAAGCCAGCGATTTCTCATAAGAAAACTCCTTTCATATAGGTGAGATGATTTAAACTTTGTACAGTATTATTTGCTACAAGAAAATAAAAAAAGACCGCCTGAACAAAAGCTTGCCCAGACGGTCGGCTATCACACGATGTGCGCTACTGTGCATGTAGTCAATTCTACGAATCCGTCAGCCCAGTAGTAATATGGTATCAGTATATCAATTGATACTATATCTTGTCGATGATATAAGTCACTCTGTTATAACAACTGTAAGGTTTATAAACTAAATAGGGACGGAAATTGTCTAATTCCCTTCCCTATTTAGATATGATATAATTTATATCAAAGTGAGGCATAAATGGTTTGGTCGCCAGACTTCGCTTCTAAGTTTTAATATTGAAGAAACGGTCTGACTTCTATGTCGGGCCTTTTTTCATATCACGATTAGAAAGCTAGCTTTCAGCTGGAGGTCAATCACTTTGCTGCCATGATAATGGTCGCTACAAGTATGCCAAAGGAAATCATCAATGATAATACTTTGAATGTACTCATATTGATCACCGCCAATCTCTAGAAGATTAGCAAAGGCTGGACCCATTTAGAGGCCTCAAGTTCAATATAGTGCCGTTAATTATAAAAGTAAATAGATTAGAGGTTCCTAATAGTCACCTAGGTGACCAATAGGAACCTTTTTCGTTTTGTAATTACTCTCATAAAAATATATTAACTATGTTACAATACAGTTAATATCATTATTTTATGGAGAGAAGTATATGTTAAGACGATTATTATTAAGTGCAATTGTAATAGGCGTTGTTACTGGTTCTAGTTTCGCTATTGATGTGAATATACCAGGGGCAAATCCAAGTATTCCACATGATGCGTATCAAAATTATGTATATACCGATAAGTATATACAAATGGATAAGCATAAAATGGTAAGTGAATCCTATCGGACTATTAAAGATGATCCACGAATGGTAGATTTTAGAAAAGAACATTCTATATCTGACCAACAATTGCAAAAGGTAATAGAAGAGCATGCCCTAAGATTACAAGGTGTAGTTGAAGGAAAAACTGATGTAATTTTACATTCTAAGGATGGTGGGATACGATTTACAGTGCCATTGGTATTAGATTATAAAGCTAAAATTAATAATCCATATGATTCTATTATATATTCTTGGGATACCAGATATATACCATTAGTTGTAGAAATTGAAGATTATCCATATGAAAAAAGCCGAGATTATATGGGAAAACCAGCTGAGTTTATAACTGTCACTGACATTAGAAAAGCCATTAAACGTGCAATTCAACAAGCTAATAAATCTGATGTACGCTTAGTTGAAGATTCTTTAAAAGGTGGCCCTTTCACATATTCAGGTTTGAGAGACTCCTACTGGGAAATATCTGAATTTAATGATATAAAAGAAAAAGATGTGTTCTGGGGAAATTCAGTTAATTTTTCTTTTGAAAACGAGCCAAATGTTCAATACCACATTGGCTTTATTATAGAACCAAAAGCAGATAATAACCCTTCTATTGATAAAGCTAATAGTTTATTGGTTAATTATGTGTTACCATCTATCAAACCATTAGCTAATATGAATGGATATTCTAAACAGATAGAATCAAAAGATAATAGTATATTTACTTATAGGGTGTTAAATAATAGTTCAGTTGGACATAGAGAATTTAATGGCCGTCATATTAAATCTTATAATTATAACGATGTGATTTTTCAATATGTAGATTATGTTAGAAAATTAGAAAGTAACAATGAAGACCCATATGGCTATGTTCATGATATACTTTCTTTGGGGAGAGAGAGTGCAGTAAAATCGAATCTTATTAAAAAATATGATTATAATTTAGTCTGGAATGATGGCACTCCAGGTATTTTTCTAGAACAGGAGAATTTTGATGGTAGTGGTGTAATGCAATTTATAACACAAAATGGAAAGGATAGGTTTGTTAATACTATTCACTATAAAAAACTAGATGGAAATCTCACAAAGCAACAGTTACGTGAAATGTTGATTGATGTAACTATATCTAAACAATATAATAAAAACTCTGAATCTATTGATGTATTTAATATTGTAGAAAATGGGTAATATATGAAGAGGAGCCTAAGAGAAATGAGTTTTTAGGTTCCTTTTTTATAATGATTAGATTCATTAAAATAAATCATGTTACAATACAGTTAATATTAGTGTTCAATGAGGGATATTTGTATGAAACGTTATATTACATTACTTAGTCTAGGTTTGTGTTTAGCCGTACCTATGCTTTCACAAGCTAATGATATTAAACCTCTTATGCATGTTACGAATGTACATAATGGTCAATATGATGCGGCATTAGATGCTATTACAGATATCAAGTTTTATGGACCGTATCAATTCCGAGTATTAAAGAATGCTATTGAAACGCAGGGTGAAACAAAGGACATTGATGGTAGGGCGTTTAGAACCTCTGATGGGGTATTTATGCATGTAAAGGCTAGATCGATTGATAATGGTAGTGCATCCTTAGATAAAGAGGTTAAGAAGATTATTGAAGATAGAACGGTTCCTGAACCTACCGTAAAGATGGTATTGCCTGTTAAGCATGATGTAATAGAGGTCAATAATGATGGTGTGCGTAGTTTGCTAGCCGAATTTATGTATGGCTGGCCATTACATAATAGGACGGATATGGTATTAGTTACTGATTATGAAGATACTCGTTACTATTATAAGTTGCAGTTTTATAGAGACAAGCTACCTGAAGGTATTCGCATTGAGCAGTTGCGCCAAATGATTATGGATGCGCAGTTCAGTTATAAATAAGTGATATCTAATTAGCACAATATAGTTATAAATAAAAGAGGTTCCTAATGGTCACAGTAGTGACTTATAGGAACCTCTTTTATAATGCTTTAATTTACATGAATTTGTTATAAGATTATATTACTTATAAATGTGTTTTTTGATTCGTGGTGGTTTTATATGTTTTACAATTACGATAGATATAGCAATTGTAAAAGCTATCAAAAAGGATTCTTTTGCGAAGCTAATGGCAATAGTTTCTTGTCCCATTAGCATATAATAAATGGATCGATAAAAGCTGAGCCCTGGTAGTAAAGGAAATAAGCTAGTCATTAGGAAAACTATAGCAGGGCATTTCCGTTTAACAGCCAATATTCTTGATGCTATGGCGATGATAAAACCACTGATGAATATGGAGAGCATAACATTAGACTGTAGTGAAGATAATGTTAAGAACAAGAACCATGAGATGAATCCTAATATTGTACAATCGATAAAATGTTGTTTAGCTACACGGAATAAGATTGCAAATGCTGTCGTACCAATACCAGCCATTATACTACGCATAAACATAGAGGTTAAGGAATTAGTATCTAAATTAGAGGTATAAAGAGGAATCATTTGTGTGTTGAAGAGTAGTGATTGTACTACTGCGACCCCTACAGCCATTGAAATACAGGTAAGTAACGCGCCCATCATAAGGGTTATTCCTGTATTATAGTTATTCTGGCTATACTCTCTAATAGCATTGACGAAAGGAACTCCGGGAACAATGTCAATCATGGCTCCTAATAATATAACTGATAGGTTGGAGCCTAATTCAAAGTGGATAAAGAGATTACCCAATAAGGCTATTAGAATACTACCTAAAATGGTAATCAATACATCAGAGCTAAGTATGCGTTTGATGGTACACATATAGACGCCTAATATTAAGCCTATAATACCTGCAATTATAGAGTCTGTTATAGAACTACCAATTGCATAGCTAAAGCCCGAAGCTCCTAACGTATAAGCTACTAATCTCCAAAAAAAAGAATAGTCTGACATGGTATCAATTTGATTAAGTTCACTTTCAATCTCCTCAATAGTAATATTTTTTTGTGTGATACGTCGGGAGAGAGCATTAACAGATTCAATTTTACTGAGGTTAATATCGACTTCAGGAACGTTATAAATACGAGTAATTTCAGTTCCATCAGCTTTCTTAGCAGTTGCAAAAATACCTCTATTGGATACGTAGGCTTCTAAATCTTTAAAATTCATAGCTCGTGCTATGTAGTTCATAGTATCTTCTGTACGACTGATTTCGGCGCCACTGCTAAGTAGTATTTTTCCAGCTTTTAGTATAATTTCTAATTCCACACCTGTCATTATTTCCTCGTTATTCATTTTACTTCATTGTTATTTATATTGGACTTTTTGATAGGTCTATCTTTAGAAGATTCAGTTGATTTTGATTCTTCCTGTTGTTCTTGTAGGATATTGATATTTTGATGTATAACTTCTTCGTCTATTGAGAGATGCTCTTCTACATAGTCTTTTAGCTCTTGAACTGTTTCCGTATTTGAAAGTATTTCTTTTGCTTCATTATGAATATCTTCTTTAAGAGATTTTGTATCTGCTTGACTAATATCACCTAATGTATGGAATAGTTCGCGTTCTTTTTCTGAAAGATTTTTGTGAGGACTATGTTTTTTTAATGATAAACGGAGCATCTTTCTTCGGAAGAGTTTTTCCATAATGATATCTTTACGATCACGGAGCCAGCCATAAATAAGAATAATTAGGAGTAATAGTCCCATATAACCGAGAATTGGGTAGAGGATACTAATCAAATCTTTAAAACCAAAGAAACTACATATATATCCTATGATTACTACAGAAATAATAACAATTCTCATTCTTTTTGTACTGCCGTTGGCAAAACGTCTAGCAATAGAATAAAAAAGAGAGAATGCTGTATTAAAAATAAGTGAAAAGACTGTGATTGCATATATATATGCTAGCCAAGGATGAATTTGATTGGCAATAGCAAGAATCGGCAAATCTGCATCTTTTACTGTATCTAGATTTGCATAAATAGAGATAGCTGCTATAAAAACAACTAATCCGACTAATAGGCCGCCACGAGTGCCACCTTTTTCAGCAATACCAATTCGAACAACAGAACCACCTAAAATAAAGGCCATAGAAACAGCTGTCATAGCACATAGAGAATAATAATTAATGACAGAAAACCATACATTGCTTGTGGCTGGTTTGATTGTGTGGGCTATAGCCTCTAATGTAGTCCAATCATGACTTTTACCAATAAAAGAGTAACCTGTAATGATGAATATCATTACAATCATAATAGGTGTAAAAACACCTAGAACACTGGTAATTTTATCAAAGTCCATAAATGATACAGTTATGATTAAAAGTGAGCAAATTAATCCGCCAACCCAAAAAGGAAGTCCAAATTGTTGTTCTAAGTTTGATCCTGCACCGGCTATCATAACGAAGCCCATAATAAAACTACCAGCGATTAGTACAAAATCAAGTATTCTTGTAATAATAGGATGGGAAATCTGTGTAAAAACTTCTTCATGATTGTCTGCACGATAGTAGCTCCCCAAAGAAAGCATGATTTTACCAAATGCGGCATTTAATAGACCTAGTAATAGAACACCAATAAGACCTATTTGGCCAAAACTTATAAAATATTGTAGAAGATCTTGTCCACTTGAGAGTCCTGCACCTACAATAACACCTATGTAGGCAAATGCAATTTTCCATGATTGTTGCATTATATTTTCTTCCTTTCAAATACATAACTTAATAATTTAATATTATATCATACTAATGATTCAATTGATGGAAATCTTACTGCCAATCTCTATAAAGTTAGCTAAGAATGGACCCATTTATAGGCCTTAAGTTCAATACACTAACTATTGAATTGACGGCGTGCCCATGGGAAAGTACTGCCTCATAAATGTAATATATATCACATTTTTAAGGCAATAGATTGGGAATAGTATCTATGCGTAAAAAGTATAATGTGAGAGTTGGAATAAATTAGAGAAAATAAAAGAAAAACCGCAAAAAATGAGAAATCTAATATTTTAATTCCCATTTTTGTGCGGTTTTAAGACGTAAATCGTTTATTTTATATGAATTTGTTATAGATTAATGCTTGTAATTTAGGATGTTATTTATTTAAGTTTTCTACAATGCCTAGGATATCCTCTGCTTTACGGGCAATATGTGTTACGCCTAATTCTTGGTGGAGAGATTCCTCTCTAAATCCCCATGTAACACCGATACATAGTAGTCCAGAGTTTTCTGCAGTTGCTACGTCAACTTCAGAGTCACCTACATAAATAGACTCTTCTGGTGTAGAGCCTAGTTCTTTTAAGGCTTGGAGTACCATGTCTGGTGCTGGTTTACGTTGTAAGCCAGGTCTTTCACCAATAGCAACAGGTAAGCGATCGCCAAAGTACTCTTTATTAAGTGGTGTTACACCTTCTTGGATTTTATTAGACACGATAGCTAATTTATAACCTTGTTCACGTAACACATCAAGCATATCTAGAATGCCAGGGTAAGGAGCTGTTGTGTCTTTTAAATGCTCACCATAGTATGCTTTGAATTCCTCAATGTATGGTTCTAGTTCATGAACCGCTACAGAACTTGGTAAACATTGACGCATTAAGTACGTTACTGCATTACCAAGAGCTGCTTTTACTTCTGCTAGAGACTTTTCAGGGAAGTTATGTGTACGTAGTACATGATTTACAGCATTCGCTAAATCTGTAGCTGTATCGAGCAATGTGCCGTCGCAATCAAAGACGATGGTTGTATATTTCATGGGGACCTCCGATGTTAAATCAATATGTACTTTATAAGTATATGATAAATATGGAGAAAATCAAGAGAATAGCCGTATTTGTTACTATAATTGTGTTACAATAATAGCAGTATTAATTACAGCGTATAGGAGGCGTAGTATGACTGAAATACAAGCTCTTTTATTGATAAAATCTATTCTTGAGTCTGCAGATATTCATGGTATTGAAAACATTTTGGCTGAGGATTGCGAATACATGTCCACAGGGCGTGGTATTATTGGCCGCAATCGTAATGAAAGTATTGAATTTTTATCCTCTATGACTGAGTCTATTAAGGCTGATAATGTGCCTGTTACGTGCAAGGTGATGCATATTACTGATGTGTACGAGGAGGATGCGCTATTCCATGAGGGCCGTCATGGTTTGACTGTTTCTTATGAAAGCGGCGATAACTATGTGTACATGATTTTTGTAGATGTAAATGATGAAGGCCTTGTAGACCGAATTGTATCTAGTCAGGAAAACTATAGTATTGAGTATGATGATCTTCGTTTTGGCGATGATGAAAGCGAGTATGCTTTTATTTCTGCACCAACTACTGTGAAAGACTGGATTACAGCCCTCAGCATGTGGCTTGAAACCGCGAATGTTGATGTGGATGACTTTTATCAGTACATCGATGAAGACACACGTGTTGTATTCCAAAAAGGCGATGCTGAATCGATTACTCTTGAAAGTGGCCTTGATGTAGAAGATTACTTTGATCAATTAATGAACCAACACTTTGATGCGGTGCCTCATATTATTCGCGATGAAGAAGATGGCCTTATTTTAACCTATGGTCCTATGAGTGCCATTGCAACCCTCAATGAAGAAGGCGCACTAGCGCTTATTAGTATCTATATCGACACACGTGACGAAGACGAAGCTACTGATGAAGTTGGCTATATCGAAGAAGAACTAACCAAGACAACAACTACTGAAGAAGATTTATTTTAATTAACTCTATCAGTAAAATTTACTATACTTAGTCTAACTATATATGGTTAGCGAGATACTACCAGTTAAAAGTATTATGTTTAGTCTAACTACATATGATTAATGAGATACTACCAGTTAAAAGAATTATGTTTAGTCTAACTACATATGGTTAATGAGATACTACTAGTTAAAAGAATTATGTTTAGTCTAACTATATATGATTAATGAGATACTACCAGTTAAAAGTATTATATTTAGTCTAGAAATGCAAAAAACTACCAGTTAATTTCACGTTGTAGTAGATCGATCTCCTGTTATTGAAAATCGGTTTACAAAACAACATGACAACTGGTAGTTTTAAATTTAATTAGAAATAATTATTTTTAACTGGTAGTATCTCAAAAAGGGTATATATGAGATGCCTGAAATTATTTTTAACTGGTAGTATTTACATTTCATCATGGTCTTTAATGAGACCAGCTTTTTTCTTTTTCCAATAGGAGTAGTAGAATGGCAAGATTACAATACAGCCGCCTAGACCCCATAGTAATTGGTTAGTTTGTGCTTGGGCGAGCATCCATAGGGAGGTGCCGATCGCAATAACTGGGATTAAATAGCCACCAGGGATTGTATAAGAACGAGCTTTGTCTGCCCATTTACGACGGAAGATAATAACCGCTAAACATGTTGGTAGGTATTGTGTAAAACGAGATACTGCACTGATGGCTGCTAGTGTAGTAAAGGAACCAGACCATGCAAGTAATACACTGGCAATAGCAGTAACAATAGCTGCAACATATGGTGCATTGTAACGATTACGTTTAGCTAGAGCACTTGGTAACATACCGTCTTCAGCCATAGAGGTAGCCACACGAGGTGCATAGTAAGCTTCCGCAAAGTTGATACCACCCATAGAAATCAGTGTTCCTACTAATACAACGTACATACCGATAGGACCTACAATTACGTTAAAAGCATCTTGGACTGGTGCTTTTGTATTAGCCAAGTCAGAGCCGAGTACACCGATAGATACGGCGAGGATTGCCATATATAGAACGGACACGAGAAGCATACACATGATAATAGCACGTGGTAAATTCTTTTTAGGATTTTTCATATCCTCTGCAGCAATGGCAATAACTTCAAATCCTGTATAGGCAAAGAATAGAAGAACTGCGGCTTGTGCAAATGATCCATCCACATAAGTATCTTGCGGGAAGACTGGCGTAAAGTTAGCTCCATTTATAAAGAAAATGCCAATTGCAATGAATAAGGCAAGAGGGACTAACTTAGAAATAGTGATTAAGTTGTTAACGAATTTTGATACGTTAACACCAAAGATATTTACAATGGTAAGACCTACAATCAAGATAAATGAAATAACATCTTTTGCAAGATCACCACTTAACGCCGGTACTGCAGCACCTAATGCGGTAGCAAAGCCAACGGCCATGGCCGCCCAAGCAATAACGGTTACAATCCATTTTAGAACGCCTACTTCGAAGGCCCAAAAGTCACCTAATGCATGTTTTGCATATAGGTAAGGTCCGCCATTACGTGTAAATAGGCTTGCCGCTTCAGCAAAGCAAAGGGCGATACATCCTGCAATAACGGCATCAAATAATAGGACGCCTAAACTAGCGGAACCAATGATAGAATATGCTTTGTTTGGTAGTAGGAAAATACCTGTCCCTACAATACCATTGATGCCTAGGAGTACAATACTCCAGAAGCCAAATTTTCCTGTTTCTTTCATACTAAAACCTTCCTACTATTTAGTTATATTTTCTCGAGCTGCTGTTACAAAGGCAGCAAATAAACGTTTTGCATTCTCATCTGTTTCAGACATCATTTCTGGATGGAATTGACAAGCTACTAACCAAGGATAGGAAGCGTCTTCTAATGCTTCTACAGTACCATCCTTAGCTCTTGCTACTACTTGTAAACCTTTACCAACATGTTTTATTGTTTGATGATGGTGAGAATTTGTAATCCATGTGGAGCGACCAATTGCACTAGCAAGTTTTGATTCAAATTCAATATCTACTGTATGAGTGCCAAGAGAAGGTGTTTGGTTTTGTGAATGTTTTATCGTACAGTTTTCATCATACTTTAAATCTTGGTATAGAGAACCTCCACGATATACATTTAAAATTTGAATGCCTCGGCAGATACAAAAGATAGGAATTTGTTTTTCTTCTGCTGCTTTCAGTAAAGCAAAATCGAATTGATCTCGTTCAGGGAATACATCGCCTAGTCCTTGCAATGGTTCCTCACCGTAATTGAGTGGAGATACATCATGGCCACCAGATAATAATAAGGCGTCAAGTTTTGCAACCGTTTCACGGGCTACGTCGAGATTTTTTGTAAATGGAATGATAACTGGAATGCCACCAGCCTCTTCGATAGAGCGTGGATAATCATGGTTTACATAAGAACGTAATAAATCTACGTAGGCACCGCCGCTATCTCGTAAGATATTGCCAGATACACCAATGAATGGTTTTGTCATAATATCACCTCGTATGTGTAAAAATTTGTACAATTAGTATAGTTTAAGTATATCAAATATTCGTGAATAAATAATACTACTATTGCAATTAATTATAAAACTTATACATTCTAAAATATGTTAACATTGTTACATTTTCTAAAATTCATATTAGTTTTATAGGGATAATTATATTCGGTTTTATAGGGATAATTATATTCGTATATGTTTTGTTAAAAACATGGTATGATAGATTACGAATAAACTGTACGGGAGGTTTACTATGGTTTTTCTTACATCCTTACAGAGCATCATACCTATTGTATTGCTAATCTCGCTAGGATATATATTAAAAGGGCGAGGGATGTTTCATCCCATATTTAGTGGTAATCTATCTAGATTTATCATGTCTGTTGCGTTACCAGCCGGTGTATTTGTATCGGTATTGCATCATCTACATACATCGGATTTATGGGACCTTCGATATGGGATGCTAGCCGTTACATTAACCTATGTAATTGCATATATCGTTGCTTTTATCATGATGAAAGCACTAAAAGTACCTCTAGGTAGGCGTGGTATTTTCATAAATATGGTAGTTAATGATAACTGCTTATTTATAGGATTGCCAGTGCAAATCGCCCTCTTTGGTCAAGATGCGCTACCATATTTCTTGTTATATTATATCGGTAACACTATTTCAGTATGGATGGTAGGGGTATTCCTTATAGAATTAGATCCACTGCCTAATGCTGAATTAGGTTTTGATAATAGTAAAACGGATGGTATAAGTAATAGCACAATAGCTACAGAAACAAATCATAAGAAGTTTAAATTTGATTTGAAGAAGTTATTACCTCCACCATTGTTAGGGTTCTTTGTAGCATTAATATTCTTATTCTTTGAAATTCCTTTAGCACCAATTTTACATACTACATTAAATTACTTAGGAGATATGGTAACCCCATTATCCTTGATTTATATTGGTATTGTACTTCATGATGCGGGGCTAAAAAGTATGAGTCTTAATAAAGATTCTATTGGTGGTATTATCGGTCGTTTTGTAATTTCACCGATTATTATGTTCTGTGTCATTCTGGGCTTGCAATATGGCGCAGGTATCGTCCTAGAACCAATAGCAATCATTACCTTTGTTGTACAATCGGCGGGTCCCGTTATTGCAGTATTACCAATTGTAGCCAATGAATCGAAATCTGACTTGCCATTTGCTACAGGACTTGTCATGATTAGTACTATATTATTTGTGGTAGCCATACCAATTATTATGGAAATCCTAACTATGATAGGTATAACAGCATAAACAATAAAAAGGTCTGACTATAATGTCGGACCTTTCTTATTTACCTAAATATGTAAAAATGATAAACTATAAAATAAGTGTTAAAAGTATAAAATATCCTATTGCGTTTGAGGAGAGAATTATGAAGTTAAGGCGTTTACTAATATTAAGTTGTATTGGTGTTATAGGTGCAATGGGCATTTCTCAAGCCATTGAGGTTAATATTCCGGGAGCGCATCCAGATATTCCTAAAGAGGCCTATCAAGAATATCGTATTCAGGGGGACGTGGCAAAAAAAATTGATGACCGTCAAGCAAGGGAAGTAAAAAAATGGGCACAAAATCAACCAAATTATAATAATGAAAAATTAGCTGATGATATTTATAGATCACAAGAATTAGTGAGGGCGATTTATCAGTCTAAAACTGTATATATTATTACAGATAATGGGGCAGATATTAAATATACTAGTCCAAAAGAAAGTATATTAGGATGGTCTATTGATCCTAAACATTTTTCTAAATATCCTATTAAGAATGGTGGCATAACTTTGTCAGGAGTAGCTGATTATGGCTATGAAACAAGACCACAACCTAAAGGTTCTAAGTGGGAAAATACAAATGTTGAGTATGCAGACGTAAATAAATCTATCATACAGGATGTGATTAGAAAGAATTTAGAAAAAGAAAAGATAGTTCCTCGGTTTGTAGATGGAGGTGTTTTTACATATCCTGGTCTAGAGAAAGCAACTTGGGATGTAATAGGCTTAGATAATCATCATGTAGAGGGGACAATTAAATTTTACGTTACCGAAAACACCGACTCTTTCTTATCATATAGGGCAATCCCTCAATAATGATATTATAAAAAATATTATTAAAGACGATACTAAACGTTCCATCTCGGACACAATGGGACCATTGGCTAATTTTGTGTTACCTTCGATTAAGTCTGCTAGTGATGTGTTGGAATATACTGATCCAGTACGTCTTGGACCTTATACATTCAGAGTATTAAAAAATAGTAAATTTAAGGAGCATGAAGTTATAGGTAAAGCGGATTATGATATCTATCAAGCAGGACGTATTAAGGCTGTATTGGGTAAGCAACCTTTAGCAGAAGGTCTTAGTGTTGAGAAAAAGAATATTCTATATAGTTATTTAAGAATGATTGTTGAAAATCATGGATTAAAAGGGCATAAACGATTACAATATGCCACAGTTTGGAATAATAGTGTACCTGCATTATACTTTGAAGCGGTTAAAGAAAATTCAACACTCTTTGGTATGGTATTATATGATAATCAAAATATATATACGTATTATTTATATAAACCACATGATGTTCATGTAAGTAATTATAAATTGCGTGATGTGATTCAATATGTAGATATTAAATCTAGTAAAGGGTTATTTGACAAGGCTACTGTAGGGATTGGTTTTACTCCGAATCGAATCCAATTTATGGAAGTACGTCCAGATAATAAAAAAGTTGTTAATGATAAAAAATAAGTAGCAATAAAAAATAATGTAATAGTTAGCGTAAAAAAGAGGTTTAACACTTGAGTGTTAAACCTCTTTTGTTATGATTATCTAAAGAATCTACCTATGAGTGGCATGCTTGCGCCATCGTTTTTATTAAGTCCTTTTAGAAGAACCATGATGATGACGTAGAGCAATAGACCTTCGATACCTGTGAGTATGAAGTTAAACCACATTGGTAAGATATCTGTTAAGTAGTGGTAACTCATAAAGATGAGTATACCCATAACACCAGCACTGACCACGTTTTTCCATAGAAGAGAAATATCGAGGAAGTAGCCTGTGTATTTTTTGATGTAAATCAAGTTGAGTAACGCTGCAAAACCAATATCAGCAACGGTTGCCCAAGCGGCACCACCGATACCAAGCCATGGAATGGCCGTTAATGTCCAGTTCAGGATGACTTTGATTACTAACGCAATACCCATATTAATTACAGGAATACGCGGTTTGTTAAGACCTTGTAAGATACCTGTTGTTACTTGGTGTACACCAAGGAAGAAGATAGAGAACGCTGTAATTTGTGTAGCTAATTCTGCCTTAGGTGCATTATAAATCAAGGTAACTGTTGGGGCAGCAAGTACATATAATAGTACCGTAAATGGTACAGTAGCCATAAATGTCAATCTCATGGAGCCAGAGGTGCGTTCATAAATACCTTGATGATCGCGTTTTGCAAAGGCATGAGAGATAGCTGGTACAATGCTTGTTGCTAGGGCCGCTGTAATAATGGTAGCCAAGTTGATGAGCGGCACTGCCATACCTGTAAGATAACCGAACAGTTCTGTTACTTCATTCATTGGGAAACCAGCATCTAAGAGTCGACGTGGTACGATGAGCAAATCGAGGTTAGCCGTCAGTGGCAGCATGATACTTGCTAAGGAAATTGGAATAGACAATGTTAAGAGTCGTGACAAAATTTCTTTAGCTGATTCACGAGGACCATCGTAGCTTTCACCAGTACTACTAGCTTTAGGCAATTTATAGTAATAGTACAAGAGCACCAGGAAGGCACCAAAGGCACCGACACCAGCACCTAAGCTAGCACCACCTGCAGCAGCTGGTAGACCATAAGGTAACAAGATAGCTGCGGCACCGAGCATGACGATAACACGTAACAGTTGTTCTACGATTTGGCTGACCGCCGTTGGCGTCATCATTTCATAGCCTTGGATATACCCGCGGAAGCAGGAAATCCACGTTACAAAGAATACTGCCGGAGCGAGCGCGATGATAGAGTAGTAGGCACGGCTTTCAGCAATGAGACCACTAGAGATCAACCAATCTGCACCAAAGTACATGGCGAGGCTGGCGATAAAGCCTGTAATGGTTAACATTGTAAAAGATATATTGAATACTCTCTTAGCACCACCAAAGTCGTGTAAGGCTAATCGTTCTGCCGTCAAAATAGAGATGGCAATCGGCACACCTGCGCTCGAAATTTGTAATAGTAACAAATAGATAGGAAAGGCCATCTGGTAGATACCGATGCCTTCACCACCCAAGATGCGAGATAGAAGAATCCAGTTAATACTACCGATGGCTTTCACTACGAAACCGGCAATGGTTAAAATTAAGGTTCCTTTTAAAAATCCACTAGCCATTGATTATAGTTTGTTGGAAGAACCCAATACATTTTTAATTTTGTGAGCTACCATGCCTTTAATAGCATCACGAGCAGGTCCTAAGTATTTACGAGGATCAAATTCAGATGGATTTTGAGCCAAGTATTCACGTACAGATGCAGTCATTGCAAGGCGAAGGTCTGTATCAATGTTGATTTTGCAAACTGCCATTTGAGCTGCTTTGCGAAGCATTTCTTCAGGTACGCCTTGTGCACCAGGAATGTTGCCACCAAATTCGTTACATTTTGCTACGAATTCAGGCAATACGGAGGATGCGCCATGCAATACGATAGGGAAGTTAGGCAACAATTCGCCAACTTTTTTCAAACGGTCAAAGTCAAGGTAAGGGTCGCCTTTGAATTTATAAGCACCGTGGCTAGTACCAATAGCAATTGCTAAGGAGTCTACACCTGTAAGATGTACGAATTCAGCAGCTTGTTCTGGATCAGTGAAGCGAGCATCTGCATCGGATACGTTTACATCATCTTCAACGCCAGCCAAACGGCCTAGTTCTGCTTCTACTACAACGCCATGAGCGTGAGCATATTCAACAACTTGTTTAGTAATTTTTACGTTTTCATCGAAGTCATGGTGAGATGCGTCGATCATAACGGATGTGAAACCACCATCTACACAGTCTTTACAGATTTCGAAGGAATCGCCGTGATCAAGGTGAAGAGCGATAGGTAGATTGCTGTCTTCAAGAGCTGCTTCTACGAGTTTTACAAGGTAAATATGTTTAGCGTATTTACGAGCACCTGCAGATACTTGCAAGATAAGAGGGGATTGTTCCTCTTTTGCAGCGTCTACGATACCTTGTACGATTTCCATGTTGTTTACATTGAAAGCGCCAACAGCATAGCCGCCTTCATAGGCTTTTTTGAACATTTCTGTAGTAGTAACTAATGGCATGTTGTCCTCCTTGGCCATAGGGCCTGTCATATCATGTTATTAATACTGTGACTGCTAGTATTTCTAGCGCATATGAGCTAGATAAAAAACTAGTGTTATTGCAATCATATATCAATTCAAGTTAAGTATATCAAGAAACACTATAAAGGGCCAATATTTTTTGTATAACTTATGCATAAAATTCGTCAAATTTTATGGCCCATGTGGGTTAATTTTTATGTATTAGTGTTTATTCTGTAAATATTGATTACCATAGTAGGTCAGTAATGCCTTCATATCCGATGGTATTGGTGCCTGTAGTTCTAACCATTCATCTGTCATGGGATGGTAAAAGCTAACGCGTGATGCATGGAGTGCTTGGCGTCCAATATAATTTAAATGACCACCATATAAATCATCTCCCGCCAGAGGATATCCCAGTTGAGATAGATGGACACGAATTTGATGGGTTCGCCCTGTATGTAACAAACATTGAACATGAGTGAAGTATTGGTTTACCATATTTTGACTAATGGCATTACTACTAAGAACCGTTATATCTGTGTGAGCTGGTTTACCTTCGCTTGTACAACAACGTTCGATAATACTACCTGGTTTGCGCCCGATAGGCCACTGAATGCTTATAGAATTAGCAGGTAATTGACCTTCTACAATAGCATCGTAGTTTTTATGAAAATGAGTTCGCTTTTTATCAAACGCATGTTGTACTACAGATGTTTTTGCGATGATAATAATGCCAGAGGTATCCTTATCCAATCGATGAACAGGATGAAAATCATAATGCTGATTTGTCTCTTGATAGTAATGTAGAACACCATTTGCTAAGGTATGATCTCGTACTGTAGAGGTGGGATGCATGAGTACACCAGCCTCCTTGTTGATAACTAGAATATACTCATCTTCGTAGACAATATCCAGATTCATAGGGCTTACACTAAATTCTTGCTCTGGTGTTAATTTTATAACGAGATGATCACCACCATGTACTAGGGTGTTCCACGTAGCAGCATTGCCATTGACTGTTATGATACCGTCATTTCGTAATCGCCGTCTCATACGTTGGGAAATATGCTGTTGTTTTATAATATGATTCATAGACTGCGTATGTACGTCAGAATCTACAATCAAGTCGATAATAGTTGCTGTTTTCATACATAATATTATATCAAATAAATAATGGATGAAAAATTTTTCATAATTCGTTGTCTTTATAGAAACCTTATAGTATAATTTTTATTAATGTTTTTTATATATTTTTTATGTATTGGTGTTTTATTTATTTGAATGCTTTGGCAGTTCAATTTCTTAAAACCATATATTGATGATTATATGGTTTGCTTTGTAAAAGGAGAGGTTTATGAATCTTAACAAGAAATCCTTATTAGTCGCTTGTGTGTTGGCGGCTATGTCTACAAGTGCTTTCGCAGCATCTACTACAACATCTACTACTAGCACAACAGTAACAAATCAAGATACAAAAACATCTACTAGTACAAAAGTTACACGTGAGCAACATAGTTCTAGTGTATCTACATCTACAGTAACAACTACAGAAAAATCCTCTACCCGTTCTAGTGGTACATCCGTAGGCGTAGGTGTTGGTATTGGTCGACTTGATACTTTTGTACCTATTTCTGGTGCTGTTAAAGAGCCACCAGCAGGTGTAAAAAAGGCTATGAAGGTATTGAAAGATGATTCCTTACTACAACAGGGCTATTTAGGTCTTGTAAAAGAAAAGGGCAAATGGGGTATCGTAGGTACAAATGGTCAAGTTGTACTCGCTCCAGCCTATAAATCCTTAGATGCATCTAGTAAGAAGGATGGTACTTTCTTTGTTGAGGAAGGTAAAAATAAAATTTCTCATATTAAAGGCGATGGTACTGTATTAGAATCTGGCAAAGAAGCTCAAGAAGCTTTATATAGCAGTCTTAATGAGAAAAATACGGCTGTTAAAGAGCTAAATGATTTCGATCCTAAAACTGTTGGCCAAAGCTATCCAAGTGATTCTTATGTAGCTTTCACAGAAAAAGGTAAACTAGGATTTAAAGATGCTACTGGCAATGTAGTAATTCAGCCTCAATTTAAAGCATTATCTGATGTAGAAACTAAATTTAGTGAGGACCGTGCCTTCGTAAAAGCTAATGGCAAAGCAGTTGCAATTGATGGTAAAGGTACTGTATTGTTTAATGCTCCATCTAATGAAGTATATCCATATAAAAATGGCTTGGCTGAATTCCGCCGTAAGGTAAGTCACTTTGGCCTTGGTGGTATTCTAGGTCTTGTAGGTATGGGCTATTTCTATAATCATGGTGGCGTATATCTTGATGGCCTTGGCGGTCTTGTAGATGATGGTATGAAGCGTGGTTATATTGATCGTAATGGTACTGTTGTAATCGACAGTAAGAACGATTATGTATACCCTATGGAAGAACATGGTACTTTGGTTCGTAATGAAGGCAAATTAGGCTTTATGAATCGTCAAGGTCAATATGTAATTCAACCTGGCAACTATGAAGCTGGTACAATCGATGTAAACAATGTATTGTTAACATTGAAAAATAAAGATACTAATAAATACGGTATTTTTGATATGGAAACAGGTAAGCAAGAGGTACCATTTAAATACGATTCTATCGAGTTTGTAGGTGAGCACGAAATGTCCGTTACTAACGATACAAATCGTTATGTAGTAGATATGGCTACTGGTCGCGTTATCTATAAAGGCGATAAATCTATGAACGTAAAAACGTTCCTTGGTGATACGTATACATGGGTATATAACAAAGACGGTAATTATAAGATTCTATCCCTTGATGGTACAGTGACAGAAACTCCAGTTATGAAAGATATTTCTGGTACTGGTAGCTTCTCTCATGGTTACAGCCCTGTAAAAATTAAAGGCAAATGGGGGATTATTAACTCTAAAGGCGAGCTAGTAGTTCAACCTACTTACGATGAAATCACAATTTTATAATTATAACCTTAAGACTGCATTTGAAAGAGTGCAGTCTTTTTCTATTTCTTGACTATATTGATTATATGTATAAAATTTTTATATTTATCTATATATTTATTCAATAGATATCCAATGGATAATTCTTCTATGATTAATAATAGTTATAATTAAAAATCTCGATTTACCTAGAAAATAAGCCTGTTATAAGGTATAATTATAGAGATATATTCCGATTTGGTGTACATTTACACTTTCACTTGGAATATGAGGATGATGAAAGTAATGCTATGGACCCCATGCCCAACGGGTTCAGGTGTAGGAGGTATAAAATGGCTAAAGATTGTTCCTTTGACGTTGTGTCCGAAGTGGATATGCAGGAAGTAGATAATGCGGTAAACCAAGCGAAAAAAGAGATTGGTACGCGCTATGATTTCCGCGGTTCTAAAGCGGAAATTAGTCTTGAAGGTGACACTATCAAAATCATCGGTGATGATGAATATAAATTGAATGCCATTATCGATGTTTTAAAAGGCAAAATGGTTAAACGTAACGTAGCGATTAAAAATCTTGACTACGGCAAAGTTGAACCAGCTGCTGGTGCTACAGTTCGCCAAATCATTACTATTAAAAAAGGCATTACTAAAGAAAATGCTAAAGAAGTAGTAAAAGCAATTAAAAACATGAAAATCAAGGTACAAGCATCTATCCAAGAGGATCAAGTGCGCGTATCTGGTAAGGATAAAGATGATTTGCAAGCAGTAATCCAAATGTTAAAACAATTGGATATCCCTGTAGAATTGCAATTCGTTAACTTCCGTTCCTAATAACATATGTCCATAAGATAGGGTTAGTTTGATTCATTGGAGTTGCTAACCCTATTGGTGTAGGAGGCCTTATGAAAGTAGAGGACATGAAGGGTGGCTATACCACAGGTTCATGTGCTACGGCAGGTATGAAAGCTGGTTTATTGGCCCTCTTAGATAAGAACATCGTTGACCAAGTGGTCATTGAAAATCCTCAAGGTCAGTATATTGAGGTACCTATCAAACAGGTAGAGGTCATATCCGATACAGAGGCTAAGGTGACCGTTATGAAAGACGGCGGCGATGATCCTGATGTAACTCATGGCAATGATGTGGAAACGACGGTGACTCTTGATGATACTGGTGAACTACGATTCCGGGCGGGCTTTGGCGTTGGGACGGTAACGAAACCGGGCCTTGCGATGCCGCCAGGAGAACCGGCTATCAATCCAGGGCCTAGGACGATGATGAAAATCGTCTTTGAAGAGCATTGTGTACATGGCCAAGGTGTAACGGTAACGGTGAGCGTACCAAATGGTATGGTATTAGCCAAGAAAACCTTAAACCATACCCTGGGTATCGAAGGTGGTATTTCCATTATCGGTACTACGGGTATCGTTAAGCCTATGAGTGAAGAAGGGTTCAAGAACTCGTTAGTACCTCAGCTAAAGGTTATGAAAGCTAATGGTTGTGAAACGGCTGTTCTCGTGCCGGGCCGTATCGGTCAGGATCTGGCGGAACAAGTTCTGGGTATACATAAGAACCAAATGGCAGAGACCAGTAACTTTATTGGCTTTATGCTTGAAAAGGCAGTACAAATTGGCTTCAAGCGTATTTTGATCATCGGTCATATTGGTAAGCTAATAAAACTTGCTAGTGGGAGTTTCCATACCCACAATCGCATGAGTGATGGTCGCATGGAAAGCATCGTAGCCTATGCCGCTTTAGAAGGGGCATCCCAAGCGGTGTGTGAAGAGCTATTTAGTTGCCAAACTACAGAGTCTACGTTCCCAATATTGGAGCGTGAAGGACTGACTGGCGTATACCAACGTGTGGTAGATCGTGCATCGTTACGTAGTGAGCGATACATTGCTAATGAAGCAGAGGTAGGTATCATTATTACCACCTTAAAAGGTGAGATTTTGGCAATGGATAAGCATGCTAAAGAGATAGGAGAGCTTGAACAATGGCACATACCTTGTATATCGTAGGCATTGGGCCAGGTAATCCTGATTTTGTGGTACCTAAAGGCCTTAATTTAATTAAACATGCTACAGTATTGGTAGGTAGTGAACGGTCCTTAGAGGACTTTCAAGAGCCTGGCCAAATTACATATCCTGTAACGGGTAAGCTTAGTTTACTAGCTGAGCAAATTGAGCGTGAGCTCAACGACCATGATGTTGTAGTTATGGTAAGCGGTGATACAGGCTACTACAGCTTGTTACCGTATTTGAAAAAGAAATTTACTGCTAACCCTATTGAGGTTGTGCCCGGCATTAGTTCTATGACCTTTGCCTTCGCACGACTTAATGAGGTGTGGCATGATGCGGATTTAATGAGCTTTCACGGTCGCCAACCGGCACCAGAGAAGCTCGTATATGAAGCAGGTAAAAAGATGGGGTTCTTGACGGATCCTGAATATAATCCAGCGCATATTGCGCGTATTTTAATAGATGCAGGTTGGCCAAAAGAAACGAGAGCGGCAGCCCTTAAGCGTTTGAGCTATGATGATGAAAAAATCGTAGACTCCACGTTAGAGGTATTAACTGAGCTTGAAGGCTTTGGTCATTCTGTAATGGTGGTACTAGGATGAGACATTTTTTCGGAATTCCTGATGAGGAATTTATTCGCGGCGACGTGCCGATGACGAAATGCGAGATTCGCAAAGCCGTTATGAATGAGGCGCGCATCGAGGAGGATAGCATCGTTCTTGATGTAGGTGCTGGTACAGGCTCTATCTCCATTGAAGCAGCCTTGGCAGCTCCTAAAGGGCATGTATATGCGATTGAGCGCTTTGATAAAGGTATCGACCTTATCAATGAAAACATGAAGAAATTCAATGTTAATAATATGACTGTTATCAAATCCAAAGCTCCAGAAGGCATGGAAGAATTGCCTGAACTTGATGCGGTTATCATCGGCGGCAGTGCTGGAGGTATGACAGGCATCATGGATGAGGCGCAACGTCTATTAAAAGTAGGCGGTCGTCTAGTGGTAACTGCAGTAACGATGGAAACTGGTTATACAATCCTTAAAGAGTTGAAAGGTCGTCCTTTCACCTATGAAGGTTACCAAATGTCCATCAGCCGTTACCGCAAGGCTGGTCCATATCATTTGTTAGACCCATTGAGTCCAATTTTCATTGTATCTGCTACGCGTATCGCAGAAGGAGAGTAATATGGTTGACGTACATATCGTAGGCGCAGGCCCTGGGGATCCCGAGTTAATTACTCGCAAAGGGTATCGTTTAGTGCAAGAGGCAGACGTTGTTATCTATGCTGGCTCCTTGGTAAACCCTGCCATTTTAGAGGCTTGTAAACCAAGCTGTGAAATTCATAACAGTGCTACTATGAACCTTGATGAGGTGTTGGCTGTTATGAAAGCTTCTGTGGAGGCTGGTAAAAGCGTAGTTCGCCTTCACACAGGTGACCCTGCTATTTACGGTGCGATTCAAGAGCAAATGGATGCACTAGCTGGAATGGGCATTTCTTATGAAGTTGTGCCAGGTGTAAGCTCTTTCCTTGCTACAGCAGCGGCTTTAAAACAAGAATATACACTACCTAATGTATCTCAAACAGTTATCATTACGCGTATGGAAGGCCGTACACCGATGCCTCCAAAGGAAAAATTGCGCATGTTAGCATCTCATGAAGCAACAATGTGTATTTTCCTTAGCGTTCAAATGTTAGATAAGGTTGTAGCTGAACTCATAGAGGGTGGTTATGACAAAACGACTCCAGTGGCTATCGTAGTAAAAGCGTCTTGGCCAGACCAACGCATTATCCGCGGCACGCTGGAAACCATTGCGGATATCGTAGCGAAAGAAGGCGTATTGCGCCAAGCTATGATCGTAGTAAGCCATGTATTAGATAGTGAATACGAATTATCTAAACTTTACGACAAAGGGTTTGCTCACATGTACCGCAGTGCTAAGGACTAGTATGATGAAAGAACTAGAAACTGTTGCGCCTTTGACGGGAGGCAAGAAGAATAGAACGGCTATTCTTTCTGTATCTGAACGAGGTGCAAAGCTAGGTCAACGCATCAAGTCTTTGGTGGCACCCCATGCGGATTGCTTTGAAAAAGAAAACCGTCCCTCTGGTGGAGAGGCCATTTATTTTGACTCTCTCAAAAACCATATGGCACAGATTTTCAAAGATTACGACCAAGTACTTTGTATTATGGCACTCGGTATCGTAGTGCGCATGATTGCACCGTATATTGAGCATAAATCCAAAGATCCTGCTGTAGTCGTAATGGACGAAGTAGGACACCATGTGATTAGCTTATTGTCTGGGCACCTTGGGGGCGCCAACGAATGGACGCAGTCCATTTCGCTGGCTATCGATGCGGACCCCGTCATTACAACCGCTACGGATGTAAACGGATTGCCAGCGCCTGACGTGTTGGCGCGCCATGAGCGTCTGTTGGTGGATGATTTCCAAACCTTAATCAATGTGAACTCTGCCATCGTTGGAGGAGAGCGAGTTGATTATTATATCGATGCTAGCTTACCGAATGCAGAGCATTTAGAACAAGCTGCGAAAGCTCATATTGGTGAACATGGCATGGTTCACGTTGTTTCTCTAGAGGAACTTGCCTCCATTCCATGTAAAAATGAAAGCACTGAAGAAGGCTCATCTCGAGTTGTAATTACTGATAAAGTAATCACTGAGCATAGTCACCAATTGATTTTACGCCCTCGTACCTATACGATGGGCATTGGCTGTCGTCGAGACACGCCGAAGGAATTGATTCTTGATGCTATTCAACAATCTTTGGCAGCCCATAAGCTTTCACCAAAGAGCCTTGTAACGGCAGCATCGGTCATTGTTAAACAAGATGAAGTAGGCCTCTTAGAGGCGATGCAAATTATGGGGTGGCCTATCGTGTTCTATACACAGGACGAGATGGCACCACTCATTGAAGAAGAAAAATTAAAAGAATCTAATTTTGTAAAAGGAACTATAGGAGTAGGAAACGTATGCGAGACAACGGCATTACTAGCGGCCAAGAGCCGAACATTAATACAGCACAAAACAATTTATCCCAAAACAACGGTAGCCATTGCACAGGTAACATCAAAGTAATCGGCATTGGCCCTGGCGATGAAGAGTTTATGACGCCGCAAGCGCGCGAAGCTATTTTAGCAGCTGACCGCGTTGTAGGTTATTTGACATACCTCGACTTGATCAAAGACCTTATCGAAGGTAAAGAAACTGTAGGTACTGCAATGATGCAAGAAGTAGATCGTTGCCAACAAGCCGTTGATTTAGCCGTAGAAGGTCATCAAGTAGTTGTAGTATCCTCTGGTGACTCTGGCGTATATGGCATGGCAGGTCTTGTGTTAGAACTTGCTAATAAAGTGCCAGCAGAAAAACGTCCTTCCGTAGATATCGTACCTGGTCTTAGTGCTGTAAACGTAGCAGCATCTGTATTGGGTGCACCTTTGATGCATGACTTTGCAGTCATTTCCTTGAGTGATTTGATGACTCCATGGGATCTTATTAAAAAACGTGCTGATCTTTGTGCACAAGGTGATATGGTTATTTCCTTGTACAACCCACGTAGTAAAAAACGCATTACACATTTAGATGAAGTTCGCGAAATCGTTCTTAAATACCGCGACCCTAAAACACCTGTTGGCATCGTGCAAAAAGCAGGTCGCCCAGGTCAACATATGGTAATTTCTGACCTTGAAAACTTCACTAACGAAGAAGTAGATATGCAAACACTTGTTATCATCGGTAACAGCCAAACCTATGTTGAAAATGGTCGCATGATTACACCTCGAGGCTACAAATTATGATTTGGGTCATTGCCGGCACTTTGGATGGTCGTACCTTAGCGGTAGAAATCCAAAAACGAACTGGTGAAGATGTGCTTGTTACGGTTGTTAGTCAATATGGGGCAGAGCTTGCTGCTCATAAAGGCATTACCGTACATACGGGCCGTCTTGACCAAGAGGCGATGCAAAACTTGATTAAGGAGCACAATGTACGACTCTTAATTGATGCAAGTCATCCGTATGCTGCTATTGTTACAGCTACGGCTCAAGATGCAGCAAAAGCTGAAGGTATACCTTTTGTTCGGTTTGAACGTAAAGAGGTGCCATTGCCTGAATATGATAAATTACATATCGTAGTAGATGAAGTAGAGGCAGCTAACCTTGCTGGCGAATTAGCAAAAGAAAATAATAACCATGTGTATTTGACTACTGGTAGTAAGACAATGCACATCTTTGCTAAATCTGAAGCCTTGCAAGATTGCGAAGTATGGACGCGTATTTTGCCAACCGCAGAGGTGTTACAAATGATGGAAGACCTCAATGTAAGTCCAAAGCGCATCGTTGCTGTACAAGGTCCATTTTCTTACGATATGAACCGCATCATGTTCCACGATACGAAGGCTAGCGTTGTAGTTATGAAAAACTCTGGCCTTGTAGGTGGTGCTGATACAAAATTACAAGCAGCCATGGATCTTGGCATCCATGTTATTGTTATCGATCGTCCACGTGTTAAGATTGAAAGTCACGTGGTATCATCGAATGATGAATTTTTCAAATTATGGGAGGACACTAATGGATTACGTTAAAAATCCTAAAGCTATTGAAGATAAAAGCATGGAAATCATTTACGATTATGTAAAGGATTTAGGTTTAACAGATGATGAAGTGCGCGTAGTATCCCGTACTGTACATGCTTCTGGTGACGTTGAATACGCACAACTCGTAAAAATGAGCCCTGATGCTGTTCAAAAAGGTATTGAAGCCTTGGATAATGGTGCAGATATTTATACAGATGTAGAAATGGTGCGCACAGGTATCTCCAAACCAGCTCTTAAAATTCGTGGTAACGAAGTACATTGCTTAATTAAAGACGAAAACGTAGCTAAAATGGCTAAAGAATTGGGTGTAACTCGTTCCATCGCGGCTATGCGTACATTTGGCAAACAATTAGAAGGCCAAATCGTAGCTATTGGCAATGCTCCTACTGCATTGTACGAAGTATTACGCTTAGCTCTTGAAGAAGGCGTTAAACCAGCTCTTATCATTGGTATCCCTGTAGGCTTTGTAGGTGCTGCAGAATCCAAAGATTATTTGATGGAAGTATCCCCAGTTCCTTATATCACTGTAAAAGGTAACAAAGGTGGTAGCCCAATTGCTGCTTCCGTATGTAATGCATTGCTTTACACAGATGTAAAACGCAATGACATGCTCTTCGTAGAAGGCAAAGAATCTAAATAATACAAAACCCGAATCGTATTTTTTGTAGTTCTGCGATTCGGGTTTTACTGTATATTTTTTTACAATCATTTGCTAAAGATATTCCAATATAATGTATTAGATCTCTTATAACATAGTTAATTTAGAGATACTACCAGTTAAAAATAAATATTTTTAACTGGTAGTATCTCTCTAATAGGTAGTATTAAGTCTGAAATTTCGATATTTTAACAAATGACTTATTTTACATATGAAGGCGTAGAGAGGGGGTTCGTATGGCATCTATTAATGAACGAAAAGCTTTTCGTTTATCAGTGATTTTTATTTTAATTATAGCCGTTATAGTCTGTATGATTGTATCTCTTATCTGGGGTTCTACATCTGTATCGCTAGCAGAGATATGGAGAACATTATGGTCTGATGAATTAACCGATACGGCTTCACAGATTATTTGGAATATTCGGTTGCCCCGTAATATTGTGGCCGCTTTAGTAGGGGCTTGTCTTGCAGTTTCTGGCGCTATTTTACAAGCGGTTATGAAAAATCCGCTGGCGGATCCACAAATTGTAGGGGTATCCTCTGGTGCGGGTCTTGCCGGTGTTATTGTTCTCATATTGTTCCCTGGTTACGATTATATTGTTCCCTTAGTGGCCTTTTTAGGCGCCATGGGGGCGGCTCTTATGGTATACGCACTGGCCTGGAAAAATGGGATTAGACCTAGCCGTATTATACTAGCTGGTGTAGCTGTGGCGGCCTTTTTAGGCTCTGGTATTTCAGCGCTTCTCGTATTTTACGGGGACCGTGTACAAGGTGCTTTGCTCTGGATGGTAGGGGGCTTATCGGCTCGTAGTTGGCCACAGGTTGAGGTTTTATTCCCGTACGCCATGATAGGTCTTTTCCTAGCTTGTTTGGGGGCAAAACGGCTTACCATTTTAAGCCTTGGCGATGAGACGGCAAAAGGTCTCGGTCTTAAAGTTGAACAAACACGCTTTATGATGACTGCTGTAGCTGCTTTGTTAGCGGCGGGTGCCGTTAGTATAGCGGGCCTCATCGGCTTTGTAGGTCTTGTGATTCCTCATATGCTACGGCTTATTATTGGTAACGACTATGCGTACCTATTGCCGGGGTCTGCACTATTAGGTGCTTTTGTTCTCGTTGTGAGCGACACAGTAGGGCGCGTTCTCATGAGTCCTATTGAAATTCCTGTAGGCATTATTATGGCCTTCTTTGGGGCGCCGTTCTTCTTGTATCTATTAAGGAGGGATAGCTGATGAGTACAAATAATTCTGCTATTGCTGTAAAACAGCTATCCGTAACGCTTGGAAATCGCCATATTTTACACGATATTTCAGTATCGATTCCAATGGGAAAAATTACGACCTTAATAGGGCCTAATGGATGTGGAAAAAGTACACTTTTACGTTCTATGATCGGTTATATTTCTAGTCCTAGTGAATGTGTAACCATCTTTGATAATCCATTATCCTCTTATTCACAAAATAAACTGGCTCGTCAGATGGCATTCTTACCACAAGTACCCAATATGCCAAAGGATATGACCGTAGAGGAGCTGGTGTACTGTGGTCGTTATCCGTACCAAAATTGGTGGAAGAATACGGCTAAAGAGGATAGAGAAATTGTAGACTATGCACTGTCTATTACGAAAACAGACCATCTTCGTCATCAGCTCATACCATCTCTATCTGGTGGTGAGCGGCAACGGGTTTGGATTGCAATGGCCTTAGCACAAGAGCCAAAACTCCTTGTATTAGATGAGCCAACAACCTATTTAGACATCAATCATCAACTTGAAATTATGGAACTTTTAAAACGCCTCAATAAAGAGCAAGGTCTAACAGTGCTCATGGTACTACATGATTTAACGCAAGCTGTACAATACTCTGACTATATGGCTGTTATTAAATCAGGTCACTTAATCGCAGCAGGAAACACAAAGGATATTACCTCGGATTCACTTTTTAAAGAGGTGTTCTCTGTAGACGTGCAAGTAGATAACTTTGATAATAAACCATATGTACGTGTGAAGGGTTTATTGTAGTTGTTGTTTGATAACTAGTATTATAGTGGTGACAAACATTATGAAAAGCATGAAATGGTAGTTATCAAAATATAATTAAGTTTGAATAATAGATATGAATAAAAAGAGGGACTATAACTAGAATGTACTAAATGCATTCTGTTATAGTCCCTTTTGGGTTTTTAAAACGTTACGTCTATACCGTATGCTTCTTTTACTAAACGAGCCATAGCCTCAGGTGTTTGTAGACCTGGGTTTAATAGGAATAGTTTAGATGGTAAATATATTACGCGGTTATTTTGTACAGCTTTTAAATTAGCCCATGCAGGATTATCTGTCATAGCTTGTTTCATGGCTTTTGTAATTTCTTCTTCTTTGCCCATTGTAACAACGAAGATAATATCAGGATTATCTGCCGTCAATGTTTCAAGAGAGTAAGGGACAGTTTTATCCTTGGTTGTACCCTCTAGGTGGGAGGCAACAACATTTGTCATACCTAGTTCTTTTACCATAGATGCAGTCACTGCTTCATCAGTTTCGGCAGTTACACCCTTCCCAGTGGCACGTAATACGGCAACACGTGCAGGCTGTTGATTTTTAACTGCATCTTTTACCTTGGTGATATTGCTTTCATAGGTAGTAATAACAGATTTAGCCTTGTCTTGATGATTGGTTAACTCGCCAAGGAATGTTAACATTGGTACATTATCCTTAATGCCATCATAATCAAAAAGTACGGTTGGAATGTTATTAGCTTGTAATTGGGATTCATATTTTTTATGTTGATTTACTAAACCCAATACCACATCTGGCTTCAAGCCTAATAGTTGTTCCATGTTGATATTTGCAGTTTGACCAAGAGCGGGTAGAGCTTCTAATTCTGGGGGTAATTTATCCGTTGTATTGGCACGGCTAATGGCTTTACCATCGACAGCATAAAGCATAGATAAAACAGAATTAGATAATACAGCTATTTTTTGTGGATCCTTTGGTACAGTATAGGTTTGACCATTAAAGGTCAATTCCTTCGTAGTAGCAGAAGAGCTGGATGTGGATTTACCACACCCAGCTAGTGCTAGTACAATCATAACCAAAGCGATACTACCGAGTAGTAGTTTTTTCATGATGTACTCCTATGTACGTTTTTAACGATACAATTTAATTGTTAAGTAAATTATTTTTCTAATGCATCCCAAGCTTCGTTAGCACGTTCCACGAAGATATTACGGATATTTTGGTTTTCCCCTAAACCATGAAGGTAAGTATCTACTTTGAAACCGTCTTTTTCAAGGATGGATTTATGGGAATCAGGTTCGTTACCAGCCATGTCGTTATTAGCATGGTCGCCTGCTACCATCATGAATGGCATTAATGTAACATGTTTAATACCGTGCATTTTTAATTGAGGTACAACTTGTTCAAGGTTTGGAGTACCTTCTACAGTGTAGATGTATACATTTTTCAAGCCAAGGGAATGGATACGATCTTGGATTACAGAGTAGTAAGCATTGGAAGGGTCTGGTGTACCATGAGCCATGATAAGAAGTGCATCTTCTTTACCTAATTTAGGGAATTGAGATTGAACGGCTTTAATTGTTTGTACAACTTCATCAGTTTGGCCTTCTTGTCCCATCCAGTACATAAGTGGAGTACCAAGGGTCATTTTTTTGAAGTTATTTTTGTATAAGTTGTAAACAGCTACATCGTAGTTATATTCCATACCAGGAATAACATCTAAAGATGTCAAAGCTACACGAGAGTAGCCTTCAGCTTTTAATTGATCTAATGCTTCTTCTGGTGTAGGGTATGTAATGCCTTCTTTTTGTTGGATACGGTCACGAATGATATGGCTTGTGAAAGCAGTTACCACTTTAGTATTTGGATGTGCTGCTTTAATAGCATCTACAGTAGCATCAATAGTTTTAGCGCGAGTTTCTTTGTATGTTGTACCAAAGCTCATAACAACGATTGCATCTTTATTTTGGAGGTTTTGAAGCTCTTTAGTTTCATGTGTGCGAACACCAATACTGGATGCTTCTTTCAATGCTGGTGTAGGATCTTTAACTTCTTCATTTAATTGATATGCTGCATGAGACACAACAGGTGCACCGACGGATACAGCAAGACCTAGAATAGCGGATGCTAATGCTAATTGTTTTTTCATTTTAATACTCCTATCCATAACTAAACTACAGTCTATGCAAAAATCTTAGTAGTGTAGATAAATTAATAAAAATTATTATAGGTTTATAGACTACTATAGATTAATTGCATATATATAACCTTACGCCAATCGTAACAAAGGGAAATAGGGGTGTCAATAAACCCCATACCCCTAGAAGTATAGGAAAATAAGGAGTTTTTAAGAAATTAATGTGATGAATATAGTATAGTATTAGCTTTTATAATTATATTCTTTTTGGTTATATGGATATGAATATGTGAATACATGAGTATTTTTATTTGACCTTTATTTAGGCATATTTTGATGGGGCCCCATAACATTACTACAAATATATTAAAAATGATGCCCTATACTTGTTTGCTCCTCGTTCCTGATGTAGCTACACAAGTACAGAGCATCATTTTGTGTATCTTGAAGTAATAGTGTAATGTATATATTAAATAGATTAGAGTACTATGATTTTAAATTAGTAGGGTAGATATGTTTGTGAATATTCTTATTGGTCTCTTTGGCTTATTAATGGTGAATTATTTCGTCATTATAGCTAGGCAACGAATAGTTAAAATTGTAATTGGTATCTTAGGGAATGGTTTCTTTGGACTTTCATTGTTTAGCGATTATATTGCTTTACCAAGTTATATAATTGATTTGAAGTATATTTTAATTATTATTCTTTGTGTTGCTTGTGTCTTTGATCTATGGCGTCATAATCGCTCTGGCAAAATCACAGCTGGCGACAAGAGAATGTATGATACCTTTACAGGTCGAATTAAGTTTATTGTTATATGTTTCCTTCTTTTATGTGGTGTTGCATCGGTTATACATTATTTTGGTTGATTTTGATATTTTTTCTCATTGACTTCTATACATTAATCTTGTACTATTATTACATAGTAGTTGATAACAATTTTCAGTTATGAAGATTGTATCATGTATGAGCGATATGGAGGTCACATATGAAAGGCATAATTATTGCATCCTTTGGATCAATTTATCAAGATGCTGTGGAGAAATCCATCGGCAGTATAGAGAAAAAAGTACGTTCCATGTATAGCGATATGGAGGTACGCCGTGTATTCTTATCTGATGCATTAGTGGAAAAGTGGAATGAGAAATATGATGAAAAGATTTCTTCTTTCACAGAAGCTATGCAAGATTTTGCTCGTCTTGGCATAGATGAGGTATACATTCAACCCGTAACATTGGTAGCAGATCAGTGTTACCAACAAATGCGTAAACAAGCATTGAAGTTTTTACATAGCAATGAATATGGTTTTAATCAAGTAAATATTGGTAAACCGTTACTTACATCATTAGGTGTAAAAAACTATGCTGACGATTATGAAGCTACATTAGAGAGCATCGTGCGTCATGTTAATACAAAAGCACTTAATAAATCTGTAGTGCTCATGGCAAATGGTCAAAATCAATTAGAGTTCAGTACATTACAATTAAAAGCTATGTACGGTGCAGCACCAAATGTAGTAGTATTTACTACAAATGGGTTCCCTACGTTTAAACAAGCACTTACATTATTAGATCGTATGGGTCATAAAGACTTGTTAGTAGTACCATTAGCTCTTATTGGTTCTACACATTTAATGGACTACCTTGGCGGTGAACGCTCTGACTCCATTTATGCATTGCTCGCTGAAGAAGGGTACAATGTAGATATTTGGAATGAAGGTCTTGGTGAAAACCCTTATGTACAAGATTTATTCTTGAAACATTTAGGCCAAGCTATCCGCATGTCTGATCGGAAGCGTCCCATGCCTCGTGAATCTGTAAAACCTGTTATGACAAACTCTCGTATGGAAGCACAAGGTATGATTTCTTAGATTGATCTCTTACATAATTAGACATACATCTCTCCACACTCCTTTATATACGTAAAAGTCCTCCTTGTTGGAAATCCAATGAGGAGGATTTTTACTTTTACTATGAAAAATATTTATAATATCCATTTTATACGTCCTATGGTATGCCCCTAATGTGTCGTCTATGGTATGATTAAGATACATTATTAATTAGATAAGGAGACTTCCATGAAACAAGCTATTTTAGTTGTTGCTTTTGGGTCCACTGTTGACAGTGCTCGTGAACATAATATTGATTCCGTTGTGGAGCATATCCGTAAATCCTATCCAGATTATACTGTGGAATTAGCATTTTCTTCTCGTATTATCGTTAAACGTTTACGTGAACGCGGTATTGAGGTGCCTACTGAACAAGGGGCGTTAGAAAAACTTATCCAAGACGGGTATACACATGTGTATGTACAACCACTTCACTTCACTGGCGGTGAAGAGTTTGATAAATTGAAAAATAATATCCTTGCTCATGAAGGGGAGGGGCAACTAGAAGTGTTGCGTGTAGGTCGACCACTCGTATATTACATAGGGCAAGAAGAGCATCCAGATGATTACCAAATCTTAATTGAACGATTCATTAAATCTCTTAACATTTCTAAGGACGACGGTTTATTACTAGTTGGTCATGGTGGCCTTGGTTCTGGTAATTCCTCATATGGTAATTTACAATTTAAACTAATTCGTGAGGGGCTTACGAATGTACGTATTGCGGTGCTAGAAAATGCGCCATATGTAGCAGACGTAGCTATGCCATGGGAATGGCTTGATGGGAAGCGTCCAAATACAATTTATGTGCACCCATTATTATTAGTTCTTGGAGATCATGCACAAAACGATCTCTTTGGTGACGAAGAAGATAGCGTTATTAATGAACTTGCCGATTATGGTTATGAAGTTAAACCAATCCATAGCGCACTTGGTGAATATGAAGCAATACAAGATATCTTCCGTCAACATGTGCAAGATTGTATTGATGATTTGTATGGCAAACGTAGTTCACATCGTCCAACAATTCCAAATATTAAATAGTAGTTTTGTATATCTTGCATAAATTAGTTATAATAAAAGAAATGAAATTTATAAATAGAATGTAACTATAAGAATAGGAGAACCCCATGAAAGGTAAATTATATGGCATTGGCGTAGGCCCTGGCGATTCTGAATTAATGACTGTGAAAGCTGCTCGCATCGTAGGTGAAGCAGATATTATCATCACACCTAAAACAGAAAAGAAAGATGGTTCTGTAGCACTTAATATTGCATCCCCATATATTCAAGAACATACAGAAATCGTTCCTGTAGTATTCCCAATGGTATTGGATGATGCTACACAAGAGGAAGGTTGGCAAGAAGCAAAACGCATTATCTTGTCCTACTTAGATCAAGGTAAAAGCGTTGTATTCTTAACATTGGGCGATCCTATGTTCTACAGCACATACATGTATGTATATCGCTTGATCGAAAATACAGGCCATGAAATCGAAACAATTCCTGGCGTTACTGCTTTCTGTGCTATTGGTTCTCATCTTGGTTACCCAATCGTAGAAAAGGAAGAAGTATTAGCTATCGTTCCTGCTACAGCACCTAAAGAAAAAATCGATGCAGTATTGGCTGTAGCTGATGATGCGGTAATCATGAAAGTATATAAAAACTTTGATGAAGTACAAGAAACATTGATTAAACACAACATGGCAGATGATGCGGTTATGATTAGCCGTGTAGGTTTGCCTGATGAGCAAGTATATGTAGGTTTAGATAATATGCCAAAAGATACTAAACTCAACTACTTATCTACAATCCTTGCAAAACGTAAGGATCGTTAACAAACACGTCGTATTACGAGGTAATATCTATGAACACAGTACAGATTCCACGTGTTGTCATTGCAGGCACAAACTCTGGTGTAGGTAAAACAACAATCGTAGCGGGCTTATTAGCTGCTTATGCAAATGGTGGACGTACGGTGCAATCCTTTAAAGTGGGCCCGGATTATATTGATCCGGGCTTTCATAAAATTGCATCCGGCCGTGACAGCTATAATTTAGATACGTGGCTCGTGCCACCTCACAAATTAAATCCTTTCTTTGCTACTATGGCGCATGGCGTAGACCTTGCTATTATTGAAGGTGTTATGGGTTTATATGATGGTGGTCGAGAAGGCGTTAGTTCTACAGCTCAAATTGCTAAGCAATTGAATGCACCGGTGGTGCTTGTTATCGATTGCAAGGCCATGGGTGAAAGTGCGGCAGCTATTGCTAAAGGTTTCCGTGATTATGATCCAGAGGTAAACTTTGGCGGCGTTATCTTAAACCGTTTAGGTTCTGCCAACCACGAGCGCATGGTTCGTGAAGGTATGGATAAAATTGGTGTACCTGTTATTGGTGCTATTTATCGCGATGACCGTATGCACTCTCCAGAGCGTCATTTAGGACTCACACCAGTTACTGAAGTCGATCCAACAGAGGCTATCAACACGATTCGTGAAGCCGTTGAGAAAATGGTGAATCTCGATCAATTGTTGGACATTGCATCTAGTGCGCCAAGTATTGAATTACCAGATGCAGTAGATCCTAAATCCGTAGAAAAACGAGTTAAAATTGGTGTAGCCTATGATGAGGCGTTCTCCTTCTATTATCCAGCAAGTTTAGCCGCCTTGGAGGAGAAGGGTGCAGAAATCGTATACTTTAGCCCTCTTAATGATTTTGAAGTTCCAGATGTAGATGGCCTAGTATTTGGTGGTGGTTTTCCTGAAATGTTCTTGTTCCAGCTTTCTAGTAACGAGTCAATGAAGGAATCTATCCGTGAAGCTAATGAAAAAGGTATGCCTATTTATGCAGAATGTGGTGGCCTCATGTATTTATGTGAAAGTATCCACGATTTTGAGGGCGCCGTATATAATACAGTAGGTATTGTACCTGCTAATTGCATTATGCAACAAAAGCTACAAAAAGTAGGGTATGTTACGGCTACAGCTAAGCGAGATACCTTATTAGGTGCTGCAGATACATCTCTTCGTGGGCATGAGTTCCATTTCTCTACGATGGAACCAACTGTAGAGAATTTCCCTTGGGCCTTTCACTTAGAAGGAGGTCGAAGACCTCAATCTTATGATGGCGGCTATGCAACTGATAATGTACTAGCATCGTATTTACATTTAAACTTTGCTGGTTCTGATGATGGTGCACAACATTTTGTTGATATATGTGCTAACTATAAAGCTAAAAGGAGCTAAATATGAGTGAACGAGGCTTAATTTTAGTTAATACTGGCAATGGTAAAGGAAAAACAACGGCTGCATTAGGCGTGGCATTACGTGCTGTTGGACAAGGTTTTAAGGTTTTAATTTTACAATTCATTAAAAGTGGTAATGGCTATGGTGAACTAGCGGGGCTTGCCAAATTAGGTGACCAAGTAGAAATTCGCTCTATGGGTAAAGGCTTTATCTACTATAAACGGGATGAGGTTAGCGACGCTGAATTGGCACGTCACAAAGAGGCAGCTCAAGAGGCTTGGCGTACACTTGTTGAAGAGGTAAATTCCGACCAATGGGATCTTATCATTATGGATGAAATCAATAATGCCATTAATTACGAGCTTATTGATGTAAACTCTGTAGTAGATATGCTTAAACATAAACCTAAGCGTTTACACGTTATTTTAACGGGCCGTTATGCGAAGCCTGAAATCATTGATTTAGCTGATACAGTAACAGAAATGAATGTAGTAAAACATGCCTATGAAAAAGGAATTAAGGCTGCTAAAGGGATTGAGTTCTAATACGCAGAGCTTGAATATAAATAAATCTAAAATTTTCGAAAAAGCTCTTGCTAAAACTATATCGAAAATGTATAATATAGTCATAAGCACAAGGTGCTAAATATTCTTGACATTAAGTATGTATATAACACTAACCAGGAGGTTAACTATGGCTGTACATGATTACATTAAATCCGGCGATTTCGCTACTGAAAAACACGTTCCTGTTATCGAGACTGTTGACACTGTAAAAGCAGGTGAAACTTTCCACGTAACATTGTCCGTTGGTAAAGATATTGCACATCCTAACACTGTAGAACATCACATTGAATGGATTAAATTGTACTTCGTAGCTGAAGGTACTCAATTGCCATTCGAAGTAGGTGAAATTTCCTTCAACGTACATGGTGATGGCGCAACTGCAAACGAAGGCCCTGTACATGCAATTTCTGAAGGTTCTTTGGCAGTTTCCTTGAACAAATCTGGTAAATTGATTGCTGTTTCTTACTGCAACATCCACGGTTTGTGGGAATCCGAAAAAGCAATCACAGTTGCTTAATTAACTTAATCAACTAATAAAGACCAGCCATAAGGCTGGTCTTTTTGTATGTAAATTTTAAGGATAACTGAAATAATCACACTAATATTGTGTCCGCACTCAAAAGAGTTTTGTTTTTATATAGTGGATAAATTGCCTTATATCCCTTTACAGTGCTATTTGTTTGTGGTAAAGTATATGCATATTGATTTTTAGTAGATAAGTTAAATGAGGGATTATTGTGGCCTTAATCGTTAAAAAATTTGGTGGTAGTTCCGTAGCTACACCAGAAAAAATATTTAATATTGTTGATCGCGTCCTTCGTGAGAAGAAAGAAGACGATAAAATCGTTATCGTTGTATCCGCTATGGGTGATACAACAGATGACTTGGTAGCATTGGCTAAAGAAGTAACATCTAAACCTTATGGTCGTGAAATGGACCGCTTGTTATCTACAGGTGAGCAAGTAACGATTGCATTAATGGCGATGGCTTTCAACGAACGTGGTCATAAAGCTATGTCCTTAACAGGTGACCAAGCAGGTATTACAAGTAGTGATACATTCAATAAAGGCCGTATTTTAGGCGTTGATCCAAATCGCGTATTTGAAGCTTTGGATGAAGGCAATATTGTAGTGGTTGCAGGTTTCCAAGGTATTACTGAATATGGTGATATGGTTACTTTAGGTCGCGGTGGTTCTGATACAACTGCTGTTGCATTGGCAGGCGCCATGAAAGCTGATGTTTGTGAAATATTCACAGATGTTGAAGGCGTTTACTCTACAGACCCTCGCGTTGCAAAAGAGGCTTTCAAATTAGAAGAAGTAACATATGGCGAAATGCTTGAGATGGCACGTCTTGGTGCAGGTGTAATGCAACCTCGCGCCGTAGAAATGGGTTTCCGTTATGGTGTACCTATTCACGTACGTTCAACATTTAGTGACAATACAGGTACTATTATTCGGGAGGATTATACTGTGGAAGCAAATAAACACGTAATTACTGGCGTAGCTGATGATACTAATACAGCAAAAGTAGCCCTTGTAGGCGTTGAAAATAAACCAGGTGTTGCAGCAACTGTGTTCAAAGCATTGGCTGCAAAAAACGTGGATGTTGATATGATTGTTCAATCTATCCGCGCCGTAGGTGAACCTAAAACTGACCTCATCTTCACTGTAGCTATGGATGATGTTGTACTAGCTCGTGAAGTATTAGCAGAATTACAAAAAACTGTTGATATTGAAGCTGTAAATATTGACGAAAGAATGGCAAAAGTATCTATCATTGGTGCAGGTATGTTAGGTCAACCAGGCGTGGCAGCTCAAATGTTTGATATTTTGAGCCAAGAGGGCATCAATATTGAAATCATTTCTACTTCTGAAATTAGTATTTCTTGCCTTGTTGCTGAAGACCGCGTTAAAGATGCTGTTCGTGTAATTCACAATGGCTTATTGTTAGACCAAAGAGGTTAAGCTATTTATGGATAGTCTACGTAGTTTTATGGATGAAATGCTCAATGACCAAGGTCGTAAGGAAGGTTTCATTAGCGATCTACTAGGAAATCTAAAAAATCAGCCTATTCCAACATTGGAGCAAGCTCAAACTGGTTATACTACGGTAAGTAATTTACATGGCATTTTCTACGATTATGATAAGGCCGAAGTTACTATTTCTTATAAGGTGGTACCTGATATGTACCCACCGTATACGTTGAGTTTTATACAATTTCAAGCAGTGTTAGAAGGCTTATTAACCTTGCGTCGCAATCAAAAGTGGCAAATGCAACATAATAAATAAAATGAACCCCATAGGCGGTAATGCCTATGGGGTTTTGTGTTTCGATAATTATTCTTAACATCTATATATAGAGTTGTCGATGTGTTATAATGAATTGTTAGGAAGAAATTAATTATATTTATATAGAAAGAAGGGACAGCATGGAAATAAATAAGGTTTATTCTGGCTTTCGCCTTGACCGCATTGAGCGCATTGATGAGATCAATGGTACCGCTTATGAAATGAAGCATGAAAAATCTGGTGCTCGTTTAATTTATATTGATTCACCAGATTCTAATAAAGTATTCAATATTGCGTTTAGAACAACACCTCACAATAGTACCGGTGTGGCACATATTATGGAGCATTCTGTTCTATGTGGTTCTCGCAAATTCCCATTGAAAGAGCCCTTTGTTGAACTGGTAAAAGGTTCTTTAAACACGTTCCTGAATGCTATGACATATCCGGATAAAACAATGTATCCTGTAGCCAGCAAGAACGATAAAGACTTCCATAATTTGATGGACGTATATCTTGATGCAGTATTCTACCCACGTGTTCGTGAAGATGCAGAAATCGTAATGCAAGAAGGTTGGCATTATGAGCTAGAACATGCAGACGATGAACTTACCTATAAAGGTGTTGTGTTCAATGAGATGAAAGGTGTTTACTCATCTCCTGACTCTGTATTAGAACGTCAAATGATGCGTGAGCTTTTCCCAGATACGACCTATGGTGTTGACTCTGGTGGGGATCCTGACTATATTACAGATTTAACATATGAAGAGTTCCAAGAATTCTACCGTGTTCACTATCATCCATCTAATAGCTATATCTTCTTGTATGGTGATATGAATATTGAAGAGCAATTAGCATTCTTGAATGATGAGTATTTAAGTCATTTTGATGCTATTGCAGTTCATACTGAGGTAGCTCTACAAGCTCCATTTACAGAAGGAAAAGTAGTGAGCTATCCATATAGCGTAGGCTCTGAAGAACCAACAGATAATCGCACATTGCATTCCTTTGCTTATGTATTACCTGATGTAACGCCTGAACATAGCTTGGCTTTTGAAGTGTTAACACATGCTTTGTTGACCTCTCCAGCGGCGCCTCTTAAACAGGCTTTGGTAAAAGCTGGTATCGGCTCTGACGTAAGCGGCTATTATTTAGATAGCATTCGTCAACCTATGTGGACAGTACAAGCTACAGGTTCAAACTTAGATAAACAAGCTGACTTGCAACGCATCGTAGAATCTACATTACAAGAGCTTTGTGATAAAGGTTTAGACAAAGAATTATTAGAAGCTTCTTTGAATAGCATTGAATTTGCTCTTCGTGAAAGCGACTTTGGGGGACGACCTATTGGGTTAGCGTATATTATTCGTATGATGGATAATTGGCTATACGATAATGACCCGTTGGAACTATTACACTATGAAGAGGCGTTAACGAATATTCGAAACGGCTTGGCTGGTACATATTTCGAAGATTTAATTCGTCATTCTATCTTGAATAACAACCATAAAGTTCTTGTATCTATCTATCCTGAACGTGGTCTTCAAGAGCGCAAAGATGCAGAGGTTAAAGAACATTTAGCTGCTGTAAAAGCGAATATGACAAAAGAGGAGATTGACGCGATTGTAGAGCAAACAAAACGCCTTAAAATTCGTCAAGAAACTCCAGATAGTGATGAAGCTCTAGCGTCTATTCCATTGCTCGAGTTATCTGATTTAAATCCTAATATGGAAGCTGTAGAACGCCGTGAAAGTAAAATCGGTAATACTACAGTACATTTTGTACCTACTTTCACAAAGGGTATCAATTATGTAGGCTTGTACTTTAAATTGAACTGTCTCACAGAAGAGGACTTATTCTACGCTGATATTTTAAGTGACATCCTAGGTCGTGTTGATACATCCGAACGCGGTTATGAAGCATTGGCTAAAGATATCAATATGAATTTAGGTGGATTGAGTTCTGACATTACGGCCATCAGTAAAGATGGTAAGCGCGATGAGTTTACACCTCTTATGATTGTGCGTGCAAAAGCATTACATGCTAAACTACCTGATTTATGCCGCTTGATTAATGAAGTGGTACAAAAGGCAGATTACAGTGATGATCGCCGTTTAACTGAGCTTGTTCAAGAAAGCAAAGCTATTTGGGATAATGAGGCATTCCGCCGCGGTAATTCTATCGTGAGTCAACGTGTTATGGCTCAAGTATCTGCAGTTGGCAAGTTTAGAGACAATGGCAATTTAGGGTACTATCAAAAAATCAGCGAGCTAGCATCTAATCCAGCAGCTTTGCCATTATTACCAGAAAAATTAGCTGAAGTAGCTCGAAAAATTTTCCGTGCTAATAATGTAGATATTATGTTTGTTGGTGAAGAAGGCGAATTAGAAGCTTTTAAAACTCTAATGAAACCATTGGTTGAGACTTGGGATACTACCGAATTGAGTAATGATGTATTACAAATCACTCGTCTTTCCGGCAATGATGGTATCGTTACAGCTGGTAAGGTTCAATACGTAGCTCAAGGTGGTAATTTCATCGATCATGGTTTCAAACATGTTGGTCCCATGAGCGTATTAGAAACAATATTACGTTATGAATACCTTTGGATTCGTATTCGTGTTCAAGGTGGCGCTTACGGAGCATTTGCTAATTTCTATGATGATGGTAATATGATTTTCTGTAGTTATCGTGATCCTAACTTGTTAGAAACTTTAGATGTATATAAAGAGTTGCCTCAATACCTTCGTGACTTCACATTGACTGATCGTGAAATGCGTAAATATATTATTGGTACTATGAGCTCTTTGGACTTGCCAATGACACCAGCGTTGCGTGGACCACGTGCAATGGGTATGTACTTCAGTGGTGCTAAATTAGAGGACAAAGTAGAGTTCCGTAAACAAGTTATTGTATGTAAGCCAGAAGATATTGTTGCACTAGCAGATGTAGTAGAACCTGTATTGAATGATAATCATATTTGCACAATGGGTAACGAACAAAAAATTAAAGATGCTGGTAATGTTTTTGATAATATTGTGTCTTTAGGCTAAATAATTTTATATCTATAAATGATATTGCTTTAATTTTTAGTTTGACATATCTTTAGATGGATAAGTGGCATATTCATAATGAATATGCCACTTGTTTTCTGCTATAGGAGTGTTCTCATGAAAGGTAGATTTGCGCCTAGTCCAACAGGATATATACATCTCGGTAACGTGTGGATAGCACTTTTATCATATATCTCCACACGCCAACAAAAAGGAACGTATGTTGTACGTATGGAGGATATAGATCTTCAACGGTCAAAACGAGAACTTGGTGAAGCTTTACTAGATGATTTAGAATGGCTTGGCTTTGAATGGGATGAAGGTCCTCGTGTAGGGGGCCCTGAAAAATCATATTGGCAAAGTGAAAGACAGATATACTATGCGGACATTTTAGAACATCTTGCATTAGAAAAACTTATTTATCCCTGTTTCTGTAATAGAACGAGGTTACAATCTATTGCATCAGCGCCTCATGTAGGAGAAGTAGTGCATCGTTATGATGGTAAATGTAGGCATTTACGTGATTTTGAAATACAAGATTTACGTAATAGTAAAGAGCCATCTTTGCGCCTAGCCGTGAATACTTGTGATTTAAATTTTGATGATCGCTGGCAGGGGGCTCAACATATCCATTTAGAATGTGAATTAGATGATTATGTATTACGTCGTGGTGATGGTATGTATGCTTATAATTTGGCAGTTGTATTAGATGATATAGCTATGGGAATAACTGAAGTTATTCGCGGTAATGATTTACTTGATACAACAGGGCAACAATTATATTTATATAACACATTACAACAATGCTATTCTTATAAAGATATAGAAGTTCCTAAGTATGGTCATGCCCCACTTTTAGTAGATGCGGATGGAAACAGACTTTCTAAGCGTCAAAAGAGTATTACAATACGTGAACTACGAGAACAACAATGGTCAGCCTCTAGAATTTTAGGGGAATTAGCTGCTGCAGGCGGACTTATAGATGGCGGTAGGTATACTCATCCACGTATAAGCTTTTCTGATTTAATAAATCTAGACCTATCGGCTCCTAGTTTGAGGCAAAAAACAATTATTATTGAATGATAATAGATACATTGATTTTAGTTCTAAAATGTTTGCTAAAAGCGTATAATTCGATAACTATAAATTTCGATACATTACATTGACAAAATTCGATATTTATTTATAATAGTATATAAGAGGTGGTCGAAATGACAATTCAACAAGCTTTAGATCAAAAGGTGTGGGCCGTTATTGGAGCCACCCATAAAACCGAAAAGTTCGGCTATAAGATTTATAAATGTCTTAAAGATCATGGATATGAAGTATATCCCGTTAATCCTAATGTTGCAGAAATAGATGGAGACAAGTGTTACTCTAGTCTTTCTGCACTTCCTGTTGTACCAGCTGTTGTGGATTTTGTTGTACCAGAATCAGCGGGTTTAGCTGCACTTGATGAATGCAAAGAACTTGGCATTCCAACTGTGTGGTTACAACCGGGAGCGGATAAACCATCTGTTGTTGAAAAAGCACATGCTTTAAACTTGCATGTCATTCAAGATTGTGTATTAGTTCAATTACCGTAGGAGGGTATAATGAGCGAATTAAAAGAATTAAAAACTGCTGAATATCAAGATTTAGTAAATCAAGGTGGCGTAACTGTTATTGATTTCTGGGCTCCATGGTGCGGTTATTGCGTACGTATGATGCCAATCATCGAAGAAATTGCAGGTGAGCTTGAAGGTAAAGCTAACTTTGTAAAAGTAAATGCAGATGAAGAACCAGAATTAGCACGTAATTTACAAGTTGAAGTATTGCCTACATTTGTTATCTTAAAAGATGGCGAAGTAGTAGACCGTAAAATTGGTTTCTTGCCAAAAGGCGATCTTCAAGGCGCTATTGAATCTAAATTCTAATAATCGGAATAAAACTATATAAATAGAGGCAAAAAAACCTCATCAATGTATAAAGCATACATTGATGAGGCTTTTTTTCATAATTTTTATAGAGGTAAATAAAAAGTATCGTATAAATATAAAATTAAATTAAAATATAAATTTTCATTTTACATAATTCAATATTATTAATAACACAGTGTTTATGCGGATAATTACTTATTTTTGAATGAGTAAAAAATGAAGCATAAGTTTAACTTATTAATTTTTTTATGGAAATTTAAAATAATATATGGTAGTATTATGTTAAATATTGTGAATGTTTAGTGAAAAGAGTGCAATATTTGATTTATTTCTTCATTGTGGGGTGAGAGCCACAAATGTTGGGAGGGAACTTAATATGAATAAGGTATTCAAAGTTGTATGGAGTGCAACGAAGCACGCTTATGTCGTAACGTCTGAGTTAGCTAAGTCTCACCAAAAATCTGCTACTACAATTGTAGCAGCTGTTATTTTGGCGGCTAGCTTTTCTGGAGGTGTTGCTAATGCATCCAGCCCTGAGGATTGGGCTAGAGCTGATCTTATTGGTAGCCAAAGATGGTTAACACCTGATCAAAATGCTTGGGGTCATATGCAAGATCAACATCAAGTTGATCCACAACAATTAGATCAACAGCAACAACAGCAACAACAACAGCAACAACAACAGCAACAACAACAGCAACAACAACAGCAACAACAACAGCAACAACAGCAACAACAATGGCAACAACAAGTGCCGCAACAACAACAGCGACGTCAACATCCTCAAGTGCCACAACAACAGCAGCAACAACAAATCCCTAAAAAAGGCGGTTCCAATGGTAATACCGTAATTAATAACTACTATACAGTTGTAACTACTGATGTTGAAAATGTTAAGAAAAATACACATAACATTAACGTTGTAAATAAAAAGGTAGATATCAATACTACTAATATTAATACTGTTAATAATAAGGTTGAGAGTGTAAAAACTGACATTAATAAAATCAATGCTAATATTACTAATATCAACGCTAAAGTTGATAAAAATAGCAAAGATATTGAAGGATTAAAAGGTCATATTGGCACTCAAATCACTGACATTAAACAAGACATCACAAATATTAACAATAATATTAATGCTAAATTTACTGAAATTAACAACAACATCGATACAAGAATCGATAATAAAATTACTAACATTACAAATAATGTTGTTAATAATGTAAATACTAACATTGATGCTAGTGTAAAAAAACATATTGAAGCTAATAATACCAACATTATTAATCAAGTAAATCAAAATATTAATACTGCAGTTCAAAATAATAACACTACAATTTTGAACAAAGTTGATGAGAAGATTGAAAATAACAATACTACTATTATTAATAATGTTAATAAAGATGTAGATGTTAAGATTAATGATATTAAAACAAATATCAATAATACGAAAAATGAGTTGAATACTAACATTTCTAATGTTAAAAATGAACTCAATCAAAATATCAACAACGTTGATATTAAAGTTAACAACAATAAAAAAGCAATTGATAATTTAACTGTTAATGTTAACAATAATAGTAAATCTATTGCTGATTTAACTGCTAAAGTTGAAAATAACACCCAAAATATTGATGCTAATAATACTTTCATCATGGAAAACCGTAAATTTATCGGTGATAACAAAAAAGCTATCAACGAGAACAAAAAAGCCATCGATGAATTGAAAGGTAAAGTTGGCACAACAATCAATAATATTAACACTACAATTGATAATAAGATTAATGAAAATAACACTAAGATTATCAACGAAGTTAATCACAATGTAGATGTTAAAATCAACGATAGCAAAACTAACATTATTAGTGAAGTTAACAAAACAATTAATTCTAAAATTGAAGCTAACAACACAACTATTATTAATAAAGTAAATAATGATGTTGATACTAAGATCAATGCTGTTAAAACTGATATTACAAATATTAATAATACTGTAAATAATGTAAGCGCAAAAGTTGATTATAATGGTAAAGCTTTAGCTGATCATGAAGGTCGTATCCAGGCGCTTGAACAAGACAATAAAACTATTAAAACTGATGTAGCTAACACTCAAAATCAAGTTAATATCAATACTAAAGATATTGCTGATTTGAAAGGTAAAGTTGGTCAAAATATTGGTAATGTTCAAGTAGATATTAAAGATATTAAAAACAACATCACTAATATCAACAATAAAGTTGAAGCAAACACAGTTGCAATTAACAAGGTTGATGTAAAAGTTGATGGTGTTAAAGGTGACTTGGATGGCCTTAAAGGTCGGGTTGATCGTCATGACCAACGTTTGGACTACTTGCAAGACAACATTGCAGATAACTCCACACGAATCTCTATTGTTGAAGATGGTGTAAAAGCTAATACAAAAGACATTAATGTAGTTGGCACAATTGCAATGGAAAACCGCACACTTATCGGTGCAAACCAAAAAGCTATCGATGAGTTAAAAGGTCATGTTGGCACACAAATTACTAATATTGAAACTACAATCAATAAGAAGATTGAAGCTAATAATACTACAATCCTCAACAAAGTAGATGGTAATATTGATGCTAAGATTGAAAAAAATAACACAGTTATTAACAATAACATTAACAATGTAAATGCTAAGACTGAAGTTAATGCCAAAGCTATTACAGATAATAGTAAACGTATTGATGCTAATTCTGCTCGTATTTCCAATAATGAAAAAGCAATCAACGACTTAAAAGGTCATGTTGGTACACAAATCACTAATATCGAAAATACAATTACTAATAAGATCAATGAAAACAACACAGTAATCAATAAAAATATTGATGCTAAGATTGAAGCTAATAACACTACAATTCTTAATAAAGTAGACAATAACATCGATGTTAAGATTAATGCTAATAACATTAAAGTTGATCAAAAAATTGATGGTGTTAAAGGCGATTTAGATGGTCTTACTAAACGCGTTGATCAAAATACTAAAGACATCAACGTAGCAGGCACAATTGCTATCGAAAACCGTACACTTATTGGCGATAACAAAAAAGCTATTGATGAATTAAAAGGTCACGTTGGTACACAAATCACAAATATCGAAAATACAATTACTAATAAGATTAATGAAAACAATACAGTAATTAATAAAAATATCGATAATAAGATTGAGGCTAACAATACGACTATCATCAATAAAGTAGATCAAAATATTGATGCTAAAATCAATGCTAATAACACTACAATCATTAACAAAGTTGATAAAAACATTGATGTGAAAATCAATGAAAATAACAAACAAATCAACAATAAGATTAATGAAGTAAATGTTAAGGTAGATGGTGTTAAGGGCGATGTAGAAGGCTTAAAAGGTCGAGTAGATCGTCATGACCAACGTTTAGACTACTTACAAGATAATATTGTAGATAACTCTACACGTATTACTGTAGTAGAAGATGGCGTTAAAGCTAATGCTAAAGATATCAATGTTGTGGGTACTATCGCTATGGAAAACCGTAAATTCATCGGCGATAACAAAGCTGCAATTGATAAAAACACAAAAGCTATTGATGCATTAAAAGGTCAAGTTGGCACAACAATTAAAAATATCGAAACTACAATTAATAATAAGATTACAGAAAATAATGTAACTATTAATAAAAATATCGATACTAAGATTGAAGCTAACAACACTGTTATCAACCAAAATATTGATAATAAAATCAACAGCAATAATACAACAATCATTAATAAAGTAGATCAAAACATTGATGCTAAAATCAATGCTAATAACACTACAATTCTTAACAAAGTTGATAAAAACATCGATGTAAAAATCAATGAAAATAACAAACAAATCAACAACACAATCAATACTAAGATTGGTGATGTAAATGTTAAGATTGATGGCGTTAAAGGTGACTTGAATGGTCTTAAAGGTGATTTGGATGGCCTCAAAGGTCGTGTAGATCGTCATGATCAACGTTTAGACTACTTACAAGATAACATTGCTGATAACTCCACACGTATCTCCGTAGTAGAAGATGGCGTGAAAGCTAATGCTAAAGATATTAATGTAGTAGGTACAATCGCAATGGAAAACCGTCAATTCATTGGCGATAATAAAGTTGCTATTGCAAACAACACTAAAAATATCAACATCAATACTAAAGCTATCGATGAGTTAAAAGGTCAAGTAGGTCAATCCTCTACAGTTATCAATGATATTAAGAAACAAATTACTAATATCAATGGTAAAGTAGAAAATAATACTACAAATATTGCTAATAACACAACTAATATTGCTAACAATACAACTGCAATTAACAATGTAAACGTTAAAGTTGATGCTAATGCAAAAGCTATTGTAGACAACAGCAAACGTATTGATGCAACTAATGTAAAAGTAGATGCTAATACTACTAACATTGCTAACAATACAACTGCAATCAACAACGTAAACGTTAAAGTTGACGGCGTTAAAGGTGACTTGAATGGTCTTACTAAACGTGTAGAACAAAACGAAAAAGACATCAATGTAGCTGGCACAATTGCTCTTGAAAACCGCAAATTCATTAGTGATAACAAAGTAGCTATTGCAAATAACACTACAAATATTAATGTTAATGCAAAAGCTATTGATGAATTGAAAGGTCAAGTAGGTAAATCTTCTACAGTGATCAATGATATTAAAAACCAAATTACTAATATCAATGGTAAAGTAGAAAATAATACTACTAACATCGCTAACAATGCTACAAATATTCAAGCTAATGTAGTGGCAATTGCTGACAATAGCAAACGTATCACTGAAAATACTACAAACATCGCAAACAACACTACAAACATTGCTAATAACACTACAGCTATTAACAATGTAAATGTAAAAGTTGATGGCGTTAAAGGTGACTTGAAGGATCTTACTGCTAAAGTTGATAAAAACACTAAAGACATCAACGTAGCTGGTACAATTGCTCTTGAAAACCGTAAATTCATTGGCGATAACAAAGTAGCTATTGCAAATAACACTACAAACATCGCAAATAACACTACAAACATTGCTAATAACAAAAAAGCTATCGATGAATTAAAAGGTCAAGTTGGCAATACAGTTAAAAATATCGAAACTACTATTAATAACAAGATTACAGAAAATAATGTAACTATTAATAAAAATATCGATGCTAAGATTGAAGCTAACAATACTGTAATTAATCAAAATATCACAAATGCAATTACTGAAAACAACAAGGAAATTAACAATACAATTAACAATGTAAATGTTAAAGTTGATGGTATTAAAGGTGATATTGATGGCTTGAAAGGTCGCGTAGATCGTCATGATCAACGTTTAGACTACTTACAAGATAACATTGTTGATAACTCCACACGTATTACTGCAGTAGAAGATAGTGTTAAACTAAATACTACAAATATTGCGAACAATACAACAGCAATCAACAATGTAAATGTTAAAGTTGACGGCATTAAAGGTGACTTGAACGGTCTTACTAAACGTGTTGACCAAAACGAAAAAGACATCAATGTAGCTGGTACAATCGCTATCGAAAACCGTACATTGATTGGCAATAACAAAGCTGCTATCGACAAGAATGCAAAAGCTATTGCTGAATTGAACGGTAAAGTTGGTACTACCATCACTAACATCGAATCTACTATCAATAACAAGATTGAAGCTAACAATACTACAATCCTTAATAAAGTAGATCAAAATATCGATGCTAAGATTAATGCTAATAACATAACAATCATTAACAAAGTTGATAAAAACATCGATGTAAAAATCAATGAAAACAACAAACAAATCAATACTAAGATTGGTGATGTAAATGTTAAGATTGATGGCGTTAAAGGTGATTTGGATGGCCTTAAAGGTCGTGTAGATCGTCATGATCAACGTTTAGACTACTTACAAGGTAATATTGTAGATAACTCTACACGTATCAGTGCTAATGAAGATGCTATCAAAGCATTAAAAGGCCAAGTTGGTACAACAGTTACTAATGTTGAAAACACAATCAATGCTAAGATTGAAGCTAACAACACAGTAATTAGAAACGATATCAACACTGCAATTACTAATAACAACACTGTTATTAACAAAAATATTGCAAATGCTATTAGCGAAAACAACACAACAATCATTAACAAAGTAGATCAAAATATTGATGCTAAGATTGCTAATAACAACACAGAAATCAATAAAACTATCAACAGCAAAGTTAATGAAGTAAATGTTAAAGTTGAAGCTAATGCAAATGCAATTGCTAATAATAGCAAGTCTATTACTGATATCAAAGCAAATGTTGCTAATATTAACAATAAAGTAGAGTCTAACACTACAAATATTGCTAATAACACTGCAGCTATTGCTAATGTAAGCAAACAAGTTACAAATAATACAACTAACATTGCTCACAATGCAACAGCTATTGCAAACATTAGCAAACAAGTTGCTGGCAACACTGCTAACATCACAGATGTAACTGCTAAAGTAAATGCTAATACTGGTCGTATTGAATCTAATACAACAGCTATTAACAATTTAACTGGTAAAGTTGATGCTAACTCTCAAGCTATTGAATCCTTGAAAGGTCAAGTTGGTAAAGGCAATACTACAATTGTTAATGTAGCTCAAAAAGTAGAAAATATTACTCAAAACATTAACGCTCAAAATAGTAACATCCAAGCTAATACTGTAAACATTCAAAATAACACTTCCAATATTAATAACATCAAAGCTAATGTTGTTAACGTTGAAAAGAATGTAAACAATATTAAAGCTGATGTGACAGTAGTTAAAGCTGATATCACAAACATCAATGCTAAAGTTGATCAAAAAATCAATATTGTAAACAACAACATTACTAACGTTAAAAACGATGTGAAGAGTATTGATGCTAAAGTTACAAATATTGATAACAAAGTTACTAATATTAACAATAAAGTAACTAATATCGATAGCAAGGTAAATGATATTGATGTGAAAGTTAATAATCAAAATACTGTAATCAACAATATCAAAACTGATGTATCTGGTTTGAAAGATCAAGTTGGCAAAAATACTGAAGCAATTAAGAACTTACAAAATGTAAGCGCTGATGTAAACAAAGTAAAAGAACAAGTTAATGTTAATACTCAAAAAGCAAATGCTAACGAAGAACGCATTAAAAATGTTCAAAGCCAAGTTTCTGTTAATACTGAAGCAATCAAACATAACACTGAAAACATCAATATTAACAAAGCAGCGATCAAGCAAAATGCTGAAGCAATTCAAAATACTAATGTAACTGTACAAAAAGTAATCAACAAAGTTGATGAACATAGTAAAGTTATTAACGATGTATCTAAACAAGTTAATACTAATACAACTAATATTGCTAATATTAATAATGTTGTTAACCAAAATACAACTAATATTACAAATGTAACTAACCAAGTTAATGCAAACACAAGCAATATTAGCAAAGTATCTAGCCAAGTTAATACAAATACTACAAACATCAACACTCTAAATGCTAAAGTAGATACTAATGTTACTAATATCACTAAGGTAGATAATCGTGTAACTGCAGTAGCTAACCAAGTTAAAGAAAATGCACAATTAACAAAAGCTGTTGGTACTCTAGCACTAGAAAATCATGAAAAAGTTAGTGTATTAGGTTTACAAGTAAACAAAAATACAGAAGACATTTCTAACAATGCAACAGCAATTGCAAATGTAAATACTAAAGTTGATGAAAATGTTACATTAACTAAAAACATTGGTGCTATTGCATTAGAAAATAATGAAAAAGTTAATGTATTGGGCTTACAAGTAAATAAAAATACTCAAGATATCAGTACATTAGCAGAAGCTGCAAATTATAGCTTGAAAGCTTCTAACATTGCATTACAAGATCATGCAACACTTGTACAACACGATGCACAAATCGCAGAAAACTCTCGCCGCATTAGCAGCGTAGAACGTGATGTTAAAGTGGTAGGTGCTAATGCAGCAGCTTTGGCAGCATTGAAACCTATCGAATACCATGAAGGTCAAAAAGCTCAAATTATGGCCGCTGTTGGTACTTACAAAGGTAAAACATCTACTGCGTTGGGTGTAGCTCATTATGCAAATCCTGATTTGTTAATCCATGCTGGTGCAGCTTATGGTGGTGACCATAGCGTAATGGCAAATGCTGGTGTAACAATCGGTATTGGTAATGCTCCTACAGCTCCTAAAGCATCTCCTGCAACTGTAAAAGTTCTTGAAGACAAAGTGGCTGATTTGCAAGCACAAAACAAAGAAATTCGTGAACTTCTTGATAAAGTGATTGCACAACAACCACAACAAGCTCCAAAAGCAGCTGTAAAAACAACTAAATAATATGCCTCCCAACCGATGGGTTACATAATAATCTATCGTAGGTATAGAAACCGCGTAGCAGAAATGCTACGCGGTTTTCTTTTTTGTGTGGATGTGTGGTGATTATTTCCATATATACCTTTTTAATTTAGTGTAATGGAGTGGATAGCTACCTTGTAGTGGGGATTAGATACAGATAGAACTAAAAAAATCCTCTTGGTGGTAGATAGTGGTTTTTATAATCCAATTATTATTTATTTTCGAACATATGTATCGAAGAAAAAACGAGAAAAATAGAGATTATGAAAGAAAAATATAAAAAAGTGGGATAAAAATGGATTTTTTATTGTGAATGGTGGGGAATTGTGGTAGAATTTACCATATAGTGGTGGATAAGGAATGGTAAAGGGCGGTGATACGTATGTTCATGGGAGAATATAATCACACCATTGATACAAAAGGGCGGATGATTATACCCGCGAAAATACGTGAACAACTAGGCGAAGTATGCATTGTTACTAAGGGCCTAGATAACTGCTTAGCTATTTACACCGAAGAAGCGTGGAAGAAAATTTCTACAGCTTTACAATCACAATCCTCCACTAAAGCTAGCGTACGTGCCTTAAAACGTTTTGTTTTTGGTAGTGCTGCTGAGCTTGAGTATGATAAACAAGGTCGTGTCCTCATTCCTGTACCACTACGTGAATATGCGAGCCTTGATAAACAGGCCGTTATTGTCGGTGCTGGGGATCACGTTGAAATTTGGAGCCGCGAAAAATATGATTACTATGATGATCAAGTGGCTGAAAGTATGGAAGAATTAGTCGAAGGGCTTGAAGGGATTATGTTATAGGAGGCTATGATGGAATTTAATCATACCAGCGTACTTTTACGCGAAACGGTGGACTCCGTCGTAACTAATCCAAAAGGCATTTATGTGGACTGTACCCTTGGTGGGGCAGGACATGCGCACGCAGTGGGCGAAATGCTTGACCCAGAAGGCATGATAATCGGTTTAGATCAAGATGAAGATGCATTGAGCGTAGCTCGACAGCGTCTATCTGATTTAAAGTGTCAGGTGTTAACGATACCGACAAACTTTTCTAACTTAAAGGAAGCCCTTCAAAATGAGGACATCTATGAAGTAGATGGTTTTATCTTTGATCTTGGCGTATCAAGTTATCAATTAGATACACCAGAACGTGGCTTTTCATATATGAATGATGGTCCACTTGATATGCGAATGGATAAGGAAGCACCATTAACAGCAGAGGAAGTTGTTAATGAATATGATGCTGAAGCACTATTGCAAATTATCCGTGACTATGGTGAAGAACGATGGGCTAAGCGAATTGTTGAATTCATCGTTAATGCACGTCAAGAAAAACGAATAACCACTACTGGTGAGTTAGTTAGAATAATTAAACAAGCAATACCTGCGAAGGCGCGTCAAGATGGACCGCATCCGGCAAAACGGACGTTCCAAGCCATTCGCATTGAAGTAAATAGAGAATTAGCTATCTTGCATGATAGTTTTGTAGATGCTGTATCCATGTTGAAACCAAAGGGGAAAATTGGGGTTATCACATTTCACTCCTTGGAAGATCGAATTACAAAACAAACTTTCAAAGAGTTGAGTACAGCATGTATATGTCCTCCAGAACTACCGATGTGTGTATGTAACCACAAAGCTGTTGTGAAGGCGAAGAATAAGGCTATAGAGCCAAGTGCAGGGGAGATTGAGGTTAATCCGAGGGCTAGAAGCGCGAAGTTGCGCGTAGCCGTCAAGTTGTAGAATTGGAAGGGGTTAGTATTTATGTTAGCGAGAAAGGCTGTTGTGGGCCAAGTAAAAAGTGATGTGTTGGTCGCTTCACAAGGGAGAAAACGTAGTGCAAGTGTGGCTCTAGATTTGAGTCCTATGATGTGGCAAGTTGTATATGGTATTGCTGCATTGGTTGCATTTTTGCTTATTATGATGGTTATGAATGCGTACAGCACAAAATTGGGCTACGAAGTAGTTAAAACACAGCAAGCTGTAGTACAATTAACAAAAGATAATGATGCTTTGGATGTTGAAGTGGCTTCCTTGAAGTCTCCCGTTCGTATCCAACAAATCGCAGAACAACAACTAGGGATGGTTTTGCCTGATTCTTTTGTTTATAGCACAAAAAGCGCTGTTACTGAACGCACTGTACAAGAGAAACAGCAAATTATAGACTAGCAGGCAAAGCAGCTCGTATTGGGCTGCTTTCCTTTGCGTGTAAAGGAGATTGTATATGAAACAATTACAAGATATAATAAAAACCTTGCAAACAACGCATGTAGAAGGTAATACAGCTGTTAAAGTATTAGATATTACAGCTGATTCTCGTGCTGTAAAAGTAGGCAGTTTATTTATTGCTTTAGATGGTGCCACTGTAGATGGTCATAATTATGTAAATAAAGCTGTTGAAGCTGGTGCAGTAGCAGTAATTGTATCTAAACCAGTAGAGGTAAGTGGTGATGTTTGTGTTATCACTGTAGAAGACACTCGTAAAGCTATGATGGCATGCGTGCCGTATTTCTTTGATTACCCAGCAAATTCCATGCGTATGATTGGCGTTACTGGTACGAATGGTAAAACGACTACAACCCATATGATTCGTCATATTTTGAAAGCTCAAGGTCATAAAGTGGGCGTTATTGGTACTGTTCATATTATGATTGGTGATACAACATATCCAATTCATAATACGACACCTGATGTAGTAGATTTGCAACATATTCTTCATCAAATGGTAGAGGAAGGTGTTACACATTGCGTAATGGAAGTTTCTTCACACGCATTGGCGTTGGGGCGAGTTTCTGGTGTTGAATATGATACAGCGGTATTTACAAACTTAACACAAGATCATTTGGACTTTCACAAGACCTTTGAAAATTATTTGGCAGCTAAGTGTAAATTATTTGAACAAGTTAGCGCACCTAATCAAACTAAATCTGGTAAAGGGGCTATCATTAATATCGATGACGAATATGGCCATCGTATAATTGAGAAAACAACGGCGCCTATCATTACGTACAGTATTGATGGTAAAGGTACGTTGAATGCTCATGATGTAGAAATGACACCTAAGTCTAGCCGTTATACTGTCTCTTATGATGGTCATGACTATACAGTAGCTATGAATACTACAGGTCTATTTAATGTGTATAACACATTAGCAGCTATCGGTGCTTGTTTGTTAGAAGGTATCTCCATGGAAGATATCGATAAAGCATTGAAAACATTTAGCGCTGTGCCTGGCCGTTTTGAGCTCATTGAAGAAGGTCAACCATTTGCTGTGGTTGTAGATTATGCACATACACCAGATGGGCTAGAAAACATTCTACAAACTGCAAAGGCTATTCAAGAAAATCGCATTATTGTAGTCTTTGGTTGTGGTGGTGACCGAGATGCGACAAAACGCCCTATCATGGGTCGTATTGCTGCACAATATGGTGATGTAGTATATGTAACATCTGATAATCCTCGTACAGAGGATCCTGTACAAATTGTGAAAGATGTGGAAGCAGGCGTTAAAGAAGGCCTTCGTGAAGGCTCTCATTATGAAGTAATCGTTGATCGTCGGGAAGCGATTCAACATGCAATACAAAATGCAAAACCTGGGGATATTGTACTAATTGCTGGTAAGGGGCATGAGGATTACCAAATCTTAAAGGATAAAACGATTCATTTTGATGATCGTGAAGAGGCGCGAGCAGCCCTCAAGGAGATCTAATATGGCAGAATTTACATTGTCTCAAGTGGTAGAAGCCACTGCGGGGACGAGTACACATACCGAAAATATTAAGTTCTTAGATGTATCTACTGATACAAGAACGATTGAATCAGGCTTTTTGTTTGTAGCCTTAAAAGGTGATACCTTTGATGGTCATGATTTCATCAACACGGCCATTGAAAAGGGCGCTACAGGTGCAATCGTAGAAAAAGGTCGTGCCGTAGAAGGTATTGTTTGTATTGAGGTAGAAAATACCTTGGTAGCATACCAAAACTTGGCACGTTATCATCGCCGTCGCTTTGATATTCCTGTAGTGGCTATTACTGGTTCTTCTGGTAAGACTACAACAAAGGAAATGGTGGCCGCTGTACTTGGTACAGAATTTAATGTTTTAAAAACAGAGAAAAACTTTAATAATGAAATTGGTTTGCCAAAAACATTGTTGCGCTTAACTGCAGAACATCAAGCATGTGTCGTAGAGATGGGTATGCGTGGCCTTGGTCAAATCGAGGAGCTCGCGTTGATTGCAGAACCAACTATGGGTATTATTACCAATGTTGGTACTAGCCATATTGAGCTATTAGGTTCTCGTGAAGCCATCGCACAAGCTAAAGGTGAGTTAATTCGTTGCTTGCCTGAAAATAGTGTGGCTATTCTCAATGAAGATGATCCATATGTTAAAGCTATGGATAGCCTTGCCAAAGGTAAAACTATTACCTATGGTATCGAACGTAATGCCACATGTATTGGCAGTCATTTGCGTTATAAAAAAGATGGTATTAAATTTACATGCAAATGTTATGACGAAGTATTTGATATCTTCTTGCCTATGATTGGTGAACACAATGTATATGATGCATTAGCAGCAATTGTAGCTGGTCGTGTTTTAGGGATTAAATCCAATACCATTCGCAAAGGCTTAAGCGAGTTTACCGGCACTCCTATGCGCCAAGAAATCGTACCATTTGAAGATATTGTTATTTTAAATGACGCGTATAATGCAAATCCTTCTTCTATGGCTGAAGCGATTAAGGCTTTGGGTCAGCTAGAAGGTAAACGTAAAATTGCTATGCTTGGTGATATGCTTGAGCTTGGTGATTATACTGAACAAGCACATCGTGAAATTGGTCAATTGCTTGCTGAAGAAGGTTATAGTGTAGTATTTACATTTGGTGATGCTGCGGCCTTCATCGCTAAGGAAGCAAAAAAAGCAGGCTTAACTACATTCCGTTGTAATAGCCATTTAGAAATGGCCAATGCCTATAGCGATATTCGTGAAAAAGGGGATGTCATCCTTGTCAAAGGTTCCCGAGGCTTGCGAATGGAACGGGTTGTTGAAGAGTTAAAAGATCGAGAATAAAAGGTTACGGCTAGTTATATCTAGCCGTCATCTGTTTATTAATGAGTAGAGGGTTCATATGATATATCATATTCTATTAGCCTTTGTAGTGACCTTTATCATTACAGTAGTGCTAGGTAAAATTGCTATTCCTATGTTGCGTTCTTTACACGCACAACAAAGTATTCGTGAAGAAGGTCCAGAAAGTCATCAAGCGAAAGCGGGTACGCCAACAATGGGTGGTGCTTTCATGATGATTGCCCTTGTTCTAGGTGTTGCTATTTTTGCACCATGGAATGTGGGTACAGGCATGTTATTGTTTTTAACATTAGGTCATTGTTTATTGGGCTTCTTTGATGACTTTGTAAAAGCCGTTAAAAAACGTAATCTTGGCTTAACAGCAAAGCAAAAATTGCTAGGTCAATTCATTTTGGCCGCAATATTCTGTTACTGTATTACTGAAATTATGGTTATTCCTACCACATTGTGGATTCCTGTAGCAGATGTACACCTTCAATTAGGTTGGGCTTATTATGTTTTGGCATTTTTAATTATCGTAGGCGCTACGAACGCAGTAAATCTAACAGATGGTCTTGATGGTTTGGCTAGTGGTACCTCTGCTGTAGCTGCCATTGCTTTCTCCGTAATAGGTCTTATGGCTGCATCTACAACAAATTCTATTGGTGCTGAAAGCGTTGCTTACTTTGGCGCTATTGTAGCCGCTGTATGCCTTGGTTTCTTGGTATACAATGTAAACCCTGCGAAGGTGTTCATGGGGGATACTGGATCCTTAGCTTTAGGTGGTGCTTTTGCGGCTATGGCTATTTTGACTAAAACAGAATTGCTACTCGTTGTAATTGGTGGCATTTTTGTTATGGAAGCATTGTCCGTTATTATTCAAGTTATATCCTTTAAAACTCGTGGTGTACGCGTATTTAAAATGAGCCCAATTCACCATCATTTTGAGTTGTCTGGTTGGGCTGAGCAAACTGTTGTTAATCGCTTCTGGTTTGGTGGCGCTGTATTAGCTGTTGTTGGCGTCGTTTTAGCGACTATAACTTTGTAAGATAATACTTAACGGAACACGCAAATAATGGTATGCTTATAAGATAGGAATACATTATTTTTGTTGATAATTTAGGTGATATAGATGGAATACGGAGATAAACATATACTTGTTCTTGGTGCTGGTGCCAGCGGTATAGGCGCATCTTGGGTATTAGCTCAAGTTGGGGCCCATGTAGTGTTAAATGATTATAAGCCTGTTACACTGCCTGTAGATGAGGAAAAAAGACTTGTATCAGCAGGTGTAGATATTATTACAGGTAGACAAGATGAATCCTTGCTTGATGGCGTGGATCGCATTGTTATTTCTCCAGGTATTTCTCTAGATATTCCCATTGTAAAAGCCGCTCAAGCTCGTGGTATTGATGTGGTTAGTGAAGTAGAAGTGGCTTATGAGTTATCTAAATCGCCAATTGTAGCCGTTACAGGTACAAATGGTAAGACCACTACTACAACATTATTGACTAAGGTATTGGAAGGAACTGGAAAGCCAGTTCGCGTTGGTGGCAATATCGGCGATTCTCTTAGTGAAGTAGCTTATTCCATGCCAGCAGATGGCTTTTTGGTAGCTGAGTTATCTAGCTATCAACTAGAAACAATTAAGCATTTTAGACCGATTGGTGCTATTATGCTCAACATTACACCAGATCATTTAGCTCGTCATAAGACAATGGAAAATTATATTGCTGCGAAGGAACGCATCTTTGAAAATCAATTGAGTACAGATTTTATGGTGATTAATATTGATGATCCTATTGTAGCCGACATGAAACATCGTGTACCTAGCCATATCCTTGAAATTAGTCAACATCAAGTGGTTTCAAATGGTGCTTACTATGATAAAGGACAATGTTATGTAACAAAGAATGGTATAGCAACACCTGTTATTGGTAGTGCTGATATCCACATTCCAGGTAGCCATAATATTGAAAATATTTTAACTGTTATCGCTTTAACTTATGCGTTAGGTGTGCCGGTAGAAACCATTCATCGTATTATAAGCGAGTTCCATGGTGTTGAACACCGATTAGAACGCGTTAAAACTCTTGATGGAATTACATTCTATAATGATTCTAAAGCTACTAATGTAGATTCTGTTGTAAAAGCATTGGAATCCTTTGATCAATCCGTTATTTTATTAGCTGGTGGTCATGATAAAATGACTCCGTTAAAAGACTTTATGCAGCTTGTTAAAGATCATACAAAAGCTGTTATCTTTATGGGGGAAGCGGCGGATCGATTTGAAGCTGCTGCAAAAGAGGCTGGTGTTCAGCCTATTTATAGAGCTTCATCTATGAAAGATGCTGTAGAACAGGGTTATAAATTGGCTACCCAAGGTGATATTGTATTATTATCGCCAGCTTGTTCAAGTTTTGATTGGTATAGCTGTTTTGAAGAACGTGGCGATGATTTTAAAAACTGTGTTCATATGTTGCAAGAAGGGAGACACCATTAATGAAACGTATCATTATTTCAGGTGGTGGCACTGGTGGACATATATACCCAGCAATAACTATATATAAGGAAATTATGAAACAGAACCCTGATGCACAGGTTTTATATGTAGGAACGGAAAGAGGCTTAGAGGCTACCTTAGTGCCTAAAGAAGACATTGAATTTACTACATTACCTGTACAAGGTTTGCAACGTAAATTATCTTTTGGTACGTTGGTGACGTTAGGCAAGACTGCTTTTTCTCTTGTGAAAGCTAATGCAATCATTTCTAACTTTAAGCCTGATGTAGTTATTGGTACGGGCGGTTATGTTTGTGGTCCTATTCTTATGGCCGCAGCATTGCGCAATATTCCAACGTTGATACAGGAACAAAATGTCATTGCAGGCATTACAAATAAAATTCTAAGCCGTTTTGTTGATGTAGTCGCTATGGGCTACAAGGATGCAGAATCATCTTTTTCAAAGGCAAAACGCGTAGTATATACTGGTAATCCAGTTCGTCCTGATGTATTAGTTGATACTAGGGAAGATGGACGTAATTATTTTAATTTAAGTGATGATACGTTCACCGTTCTTATAGCCGGTGGTTCTCGTGGGGCGAGAACTATCAATAATGCTATGATAGATGTACATAAGCATTTTCAAGGAACAGAAGGAATTAAATTAATCCATATTACAGGGGATGGGGAATATCAATCTGTGTTATCTCAGCTTGGTATTACCGATGGTGATGGTTTAGGTGATTCCTCATTGATCTTGCCATATTTGCACGATATGCCAAAAGCATTGGCGGCAGCTGATTTAGCAGTTTTTAGGTCTGGTGCTATCGGTCTTGCTGAACTAGCAGTTCGAGGTATTCCGTCTGTATTGGTACCATATCCATATGCAGCGGAAGATCATCAAACCTATAATGCCCGTATTTTTGTTCAAGAAGGGGCAGCGCATATGATCGTTGATCAAATGTTAAGTGCCCATGATTTGATAGGGGAAATTGAAATGTTTATGGCCAATCGTGATTTATTGTCACAAATGGGAGAACGAGCGTTGCAGTTAGGTAAACCTAATGCGGCTCATGATATTGCAAAGTTAGCATTATCTATTGCAAAGTAACAAGGAGAGGTTTTATGTTAGACGGTATTCATAAGATTCATCTTATTGGTATAGGTGGGTCTGGCATGCGTGCTATAGCGAATATTTTAATTCAAAAAGGTTATGACGTATCTGGTTCAGATGTAGCTGATTCTGCAGTTATTGAAAAGTTCAGAAATATGGGCGCTACAGTTCATATTGGTCATAATAAAGATTATGTAAAAGGCGTTGATGCTGTAGTTCGTTCTACGGCTATTCGCGAAGATAACCCTGAAATTGTAGCTGCTAAAGAGCAAGGTATTAAAATTTTACACCGTTCCGATATTGTAAAAGCTGTGTTAGACGTAACAGATGGCATTGCAGTAGCTGGTGCTCACGGTAAAACTTCTACTACATCCATGATTGGTCAAATTTTAGTAGAAGCAGAAGCTGATCCAACAGTTATTATCGGTGGTGAAGTAGATTATTTAAAAGGTAGTAGTTGTCTAGGTAAAGGCCATTTCTCTGTAGTTGAAGCAGATGAAAGTGATGGGTCTTTCTTGAAACTACGCCCACATACTATTGTTATTACTAACATTGAAGATGATCACATGGATCACTACAAAACAATGGATAATTTGTTAAATGCATTTTGTGAGTTTGTCGAAACGTTACCAGAATCTGGCAAAGCGATCGTATGTGGAGATAATGAGAATATTCGTTATGTTATGAGCCGTGTAAATCGTAATTTCATTACATATGGCTTAAGTGATAATAATGATTATGTAGCTAAAAATATTCACTATGTAGACTCTACTTTGGTATATGATGTATACCATAATGGTGTGAATGTTGAGCGCATTCGCTTACGAGTTCCTGGTGAACATAATGTATTGAATTCCTTGGCTGCCTTTGTTGTTGCTCATGATTGCTGCGGTGTAGAAACGCGCATTATCACTAAAGGTTTAGGTAAGTTTATCGGTGCAAAACGTCGTTTCGAAACAAAAGGTCACGTAGCAGGTGTGTGGGTTGTTGATGACTATGCTCATCATCCTACAGAAATTAAAGCAACATTGAAAGCAGCAAAAGAGTTGGAAAAACATCGTGTTATCTGTGTATTCCAGCCACATCGCTTTACTCGCACAAGCTTGTTAAAGGATGAATTTGCTACTGCTTTCACAAGCGCTGATGAAGTATATATGACAGATATTTATAGCTCTGGTGAAGATCCAATCCCTGGTATTGATGGCAATACGATTCCAAATGCTATTAAAGCGGCCACAGGTCAAGATGTAAATTATGTACCATCTGTTGACGATTTGCCTGAGGTATTAGCGAAAATAGTAAGACCTAATGACCTAGTTATCACCATGGGTGCAGGTTCTATTAATCAATATGGGCCAAAATTATTAGCTATATTGGAGGAAGGCTTACAATGAAAGATAAAAAAATAATCGTACTAATGGGTGGTCCTTCCAAAGAGGCTGAGGTATCTCGTCGTACTGGCGCTGCTATTGCAGAAGCACTTGAAAGCAAAGGTTATAATGCCCAAACTTTAGAACTCAATCCGCGCACTGTATTAAAAGATATTGAAGACTTAGGTGGCGAGGTTGTATTTAATGCAATTCATGGTCGTTACGGCGAAGATGGTGCGCTGCAAGGCCTATTAGAAATGGCTGAAATTCCATACACTGGGTCAGGTATTATGGCTCATGCAGTAGGTATGAATAAAAAAGTAAGTAAAGATGTATTTAAAGGTGCCAATATTCCTACTGCGGCATCCGAGTCCTTTAATGGTAATCTTGAATCTGCAGAAGCTATTATTGAACATATTCGTAAGGATTTTACAATTCCAGTAGTTGTGAAGTCTGCTACGCAAGGTTCTAGCATTGGGGTTACTATTGTTCGCGATGAAGCACAGTTAGAAGAGGCTGTAACGGAAGCTCTAAAATATGACCCTATTCTTGTGGTAGAACAATTTCTTGATGGTCGTGAATTTACAGTATCTGTTTTAGATGGTAAAGCATTGTCTGTTATTGAAATTCGTCCACATTCTGGTGAATATGATTACAAGAGTAAGTACACTGTAGGTGCTACTGAGTATTTAGTGCCAGCGCCTATTAGTGCAGAAATGACTGCTGAAATGCAACGCATTGGGGAACTTGTGTATCGTGAAGTACAAGGCAGTGGGGTCATTCGTGTTGATGTTATGACAGACCATGCAGATAATATGTATGTTCTTGAATACAATACTGTGCCTGGTATGACAGCAACATCTTTAGTACCAAAAGCAGCAAAAGAAATGGGAATTGACTTCCCAACATTATGTGAAAAAATTCTATTAACAGCTAGTATAGGGAAATTTTAAGGGCTAATAGAAGATAAGGAGTTAACTATGGATGATAAGCAAAACCATCCATCCAACTCTGGGGAGATGCAGTCTTCTACACCTGTTCGTGATGAACGGGCTGTATTTAGAAAACGAGTGTTAAAAATCGGTGGTGCAGTTACTCTCGTGTTGGTGGGGTTGTTTACACTACCTATTCCTTTTGGATCCTTAAAAGTTACTGGATCGGATAAGGTAACTGTACAAGATGTAATGGTAGCTGGTGATATTCATGAACCTGTTAATATATTGCAGATTAGTACAGAAAAATTAAAAACTAGATTATCGAAAGATTTACGTGTTGAAGAGGCTCAAATTAGCTATCAGTTGCCACTGACAATGGTGGTAAATGTAGTAGAACGCAAGGCAGTTGCAGTCGTACCGGCTCAGTTTGGATACTTGACGCTTGATGGTAAAGGTCAAGTAATTGCATCTGAACCTGCTATACAAGATACATCTGTGCCTATGATTTCAGGTGTGAAAGCTGGGAATATACTATTAGGCGATACGGTGGTAGATAAGCCGATATTGGCTGCTCTTGAATATTTGAATTCACTTGATGCAGAGACCTTCAAGAATATTGCAGAGGTTAATATTGGAGATCCTGATGCGATAATGGCATATACTGTTTCAGGTGTACAGATTCGACTGGGGGATGGTAAAGACTTAGCTAAAAAAGCAGAGCTAACCCAGTCGATGTTACAAGATATTAAAAAGACTCATGGTAATGTACAGTATATAGATGTTAATGTTTCATCGCCGTACATTAAAACCGATGTGATGCCAGAAGGCAAAAAGCATCAAAATGGAGCACCGACTACAGAAAATTCATCTACTAAGAAGGATGAGACAAAAACAAGATAAATAAGGTCATGTTGAAAATAAAAGGTAGATGATTGTCGTGAGACACGAACGGTGGGCAATTGCCATAGTCAGCTGTATATTGGGGTTTATGGTTGTAACCCAATATAAGATGACGCAAGATAATATAGAAGAAAATATTCGCTTACAACGAACTGGTGATTTAGCAGTACAATTGCGAGAGGCCCAGAGTGAACGGGATGCTTTATTAAAGCAAATTGAATCACTAAAAAAAACTGGCGCTAATGGCGATGGTAAAGCTGATGAACAGCTCATGATGAAAGCGGCTTTAACAAATGTTAAAGGTCCAGGTGTTAGCGTTTTGATTGAAGATAGCTTAAAGCCTGTTCAAAGTGGTGAAAATCCCAATTTGTATGTAATTCATGATGAAGATATTCTTAGGATTGTTAATGAATTACGGGCTGGTGGGGCTGAAGCAATAGCTATTAATGATCAACGCCTTATAGGAACGTCTGAAATACGATGTTCAGGACCAACTATTACTGTAAATGGTAAGGTCTTTGGCGCTCCTTTTACGGTGAAAGCTATTGGAGATCCAAAGACATTAAATTCTGCGCTCACTATGCGCGGTGGTGTAGTAGATTCACTTAAACATTGGGGAATAAAGGTAACTATAAAGCAAGAAGAGGATGTAGCGATTCCTGCTTTCACAGGTACTTTTAGAGAAGAACATATGAAGCCTAATGAGTTAGGAGGTAAAGAATGAATATCTATATCTTTGCCATCATTGGCCTAATTATAGGGGCTATCTTAGGATGGATAGCACCACTTCATATCCCCGCTAGTTATTCGAATTATACTTCTGTAGCTGTTCTAGCAGCTTTAGATGCAGTATTTGGTGGCAGTCGAGCAGCATTGGAAAGAACCTTTGATCTCAGTAACTTTGTCATTGGGTTCTTTTCAAATATGGTATTAGCTGTTATTCTTGTATATGTTGGTGATTTAATAGGCATTAACCTATACTATGTAGCCCTTATTGGATTTGGGTTACGTGTATTTATTAATGTAGGCGCTATACGCAAAATAATTATGACTAAGCGGTTCTAATAAATCCCATTCTATATAGTGGAAAGTTTTCAAATTTTAGTGTAAAATAAATGTAATTGTTATAAGATAGTCAGTATATAAATCGATACATTGGGACGTATATTGATACAATAGATAACGATAAGAGGAGGAAGTTCAATGTCTGATTTTGCAAATATTAAAGTTATCGGTGTAGGTGGCGGCGGTAATAACGCTGTTAATCGCATGGTAGATAGCGATCTTAAAGGTGTTCAATTCTTGTCTGCTAATACAGAAAGCCAAGTGCTTGAATTGTCTAAAGCGGATGTAACAATTCAAATCGGCGAAAAAGTTACTAAAGGCCTTGGTGCTGGTGCTAACCCACAAATCGGTGAAGAAGCAGCTCAAGAAAGCCGTGAAGAAATCATTAAAGCTCTTGAAGGTGCTGATATGGTATTCGTAACTGCTGGTATGGGCGGTGGTACTGGTACTGGTGCTGCTCCAATCGTAGCTGAATGTGCTAAAGAAATTGGTGCATTAACAGTAGGCGTTGTAACTAAACCTTTCGCATTTGAAGGTAAACGTCGTCGTGCACAAGCAGAAAAAGGCATTGAGTTCTTGACTCAAAAAGTTGATACAATTATCGTTATTCCTAATGACAAATTGTTACAAGTTGTAGATAAAAAATGTTCTTTGAGCGATGCATTCCGCACAGCTGATGATGTACTTCGTCAAGGTATCAAAGGCATTTCTGATTTAATTCAAGTTCCTGGTTTAATCAACCTTGACTTTGCAGACGTAAAAACTATCATGACTGAACAAGGCGAAGCTTTGATGGGTATTGGTATTGGCGAAGGTGAAAACCGCGCTGCAGATGCTGCAAAAATGGCTATCAATAGCCCATTGTTGGAAACTTCCATCGATGGTGCTAAAGGCATCTTGCTCAACATTTCTGGTAGTGCAAACTTGAGCTTGTTCGAAATCAACGAAGCAGCTGAAATCATTTCTGAAGCAGCAGACCCTGATGCAAATATCATCTTTGGTTCTGTTATCGATGAAAGCTTGGGCGATAAAGTTCAAATTACAGTTGTGGCTACTGGCTTTAATTCTAATACAAAAAGCGTACCAGAATTCGGTAAAACAACTACTACATCTCGTCCAGCATCCACTACAACAACAACTAACAGCGGTATCCCAGATATCCCTGTATTCATGAAACGCTAATTTATAGAGTGTATAATCAAGACATTCGTAAATAAGTAACTTAGTAAGACATATCTTGAGATATGTGTATAGGAGGTACAAATGAAGAAATTAGTATTATTAACTCTAGCAGCTACAGTTGTGGCAGGTAGTGCATTTGCAGCGGCACCTGTAACAAAAATTAGCGATGGTTCCACTAAAGTACAAGCTGATTATGCATTTAAACAACATGTATCTAAAGGTGGCGGCAATAGCAACGACGGTTTCGGTGTTTCTTTGCAACACGATCTTTCCAATAAAACTGCTGTTCAATATTCTTATGATAAATTGAATGCAAAAAATGGGGACATTAAAGATCATCAATTAGCATTAGTTTATAAAGTGCATCCAAACGTAAACGTATATGGTGCTGGTACTGCAATTCGTACAAATGATACAGAATTAGGTTTCCAAGCTGGTGTTATTGGTCATGTGCCATTGACAGAAAAAGTAAACGGCTTTGCTAAAGCTGGTTGGGGTAACGATATTAAACAAACTTACCAAGTAGGTGCTCAATATGAAGTTCGCCCTGATGTAGACTTGAACGTATACTATGGCTATGATAAATATAGCGTAAACAGCAATGATAAAACTGCAAAAGGTTTACACGCTGGTGTAGGCTACTCCTTCTAAGGATATCAAAGACCACTCTAATGAGTGGTCTTTTTTTTATAAATACTAGCATATGATTTATAAAAATATTTTATATAGGATATTGTATATATCCTATATACCTTAGCTTTTTTATAATTCAGATTGTAATTAGTATTTTTTCTTATGTATACAATATATTTTTAAATACTCATTGTATAATTAAATAAGTTTAGGTATGATAAATATGTAATAATTCATTTTAGATAGGATGGTGCAAGTTATGACAAGTGTTGCTGCAAAGCATGCAAAAGGGAAAAAACTTAAAGATGTAATCTTTGTAACTGCTGGCCAAGCCCAAGCTGATGCTAAAGAAAATGGTCGCGAGAACGTTGTTAATGGTACATTAGGTGCAATTTATGATGAAGATGGTAAATTAGTATTCCTTAAAACCGTTAAGGACGAATATTTAAGTCTTCCAGATTCTGAACATATTGGTTATGCTCCGATTGCAGGTGTACCTGAGTTCCTTGCTGCTGCAGAGGCGGAATGCTTTGGACAATCTCGTCCAGAAGGTCATATCCGTAGTATTGCTACTACAGGTGGTACAGGCGGTATTCATCACTTAGTTCATAACTATACAGAACCTGGTGATGAGGTGTTGACTGCTGATTGGTACTGGGGTGCCTATCGTATACTTTGTAGCGATGTAGGTCGTACACTTGTTACCTATTCTTTATTTGATGAACATAATAACTTTAACCATGAAGCGTTCCAAAATCGTGTAAATGAATTAGCTGCGAAACAAACAAATGTTGTAATTTTGTTTAATACACCTGGTAATAACCCAACAGGTTACTCTATAGAGGACAAAGATTGGGAGTCTATCCTTAACTTCTTGAAAGAACTCGTTGCTATAGGCCGAAATAATGTAATCATTGGCATTGATGTAGCATACCTTGATTATTCTGGTCAAAAAGAAGAGGTTCGTGCATTCTTTAGTAAATTCAGTCATTTGCCAAAAGAAATCCTTACATGTGTTTGCTATAGCTTGTCTAAAGGCTTTACTATGTATGGGCAACGTGTAGGTGCCTTGATTGGTATTTCTGATGATGAAGAAATTGCTGATGAATTCTTAGAAATCAACAAATCTACAAGCCGTGCTACATGGTCTAATATTTGCCGCCCTGCAATGCGTACAATGGCAAATATTGTAGCTGATCCAGCTAAGTTTAAAGCTTATGAAGATGAACGTAATTGCTATTATCAATTGATTCGCGATCGTGCTGATATATTTAAACAAGAAGCAGCCCGAGTTGGTCTTCCTATGTTGCCATATCGCGGTGGTTTCTTTATTACGATTCCTACAGATTCTGCTAATGCTATCTGTGAAGAGTTGAAAAAAGAACATATCTATGTTATCGCTTTAGCTAACGGTATTCGCATAGCTGCTTGTGGTATTCCTAAATTCCAAATGACAGGACTAGCTGAAAAAATTTATAATGCTATGAAACGTCTTGGTAAATTATAATTTATGCTGTTGCTAATACTAAAAGCCACTTGATATATATCAAGTGGCTTTTTGCTATATTAGTGAATATCTTTATGTTCTTTAATGTGGGCTATAGGACAAAAAGTGTTGCTGTTAATGCCGATGGAACTAGCTAAATACTAGCTCCATCGGCATTTTATCTTTTTGAGTTACTTTTACATATAGGACAAAAAGTGTTGCTAAAAAGTCTGAAA
>OIEO01000049.1_pt1 | contig 79993 bp, 69 predicted proteins | sample 1581851 | NCBI WGS metagenome assembly OIEO01 (sample SAMN03281010, study PRJEB24777) | human gut metagenome | isolation source: fecal sample PR157 from 1 month old male Malay infant, caesarean delivered... | reverse complement strand
ATTAAGGAGAAATTGAACTGGCTAAGTCCAGTTGACTATCGTTTAGCTACTACTGCAGCATAAAAAATTCCGAGCAACCAGTTTAGGTTACTCGGAATAAAAAGTCTAACTTTTTGGGGTCACAACATATATCATAGGTTCTTTTCTTTTGGTAGTACATTTAGCTAATATAGATATATTATTTTATATTTGTTAACAAATGGATAATGACTTTTGTTGACGAATGAAAAGATGTTGATTATAATCAATTTATTGAATAAATAAAGGACTGTGATTATATGAGAACATTATTTAAAGCATTATGTAATAATGACTTAGATCTACCAGGACATAGTGTTATTAAGCATATGCATTATGATGCTTCAGGAAGTGATCAATCGATCTGTGGTATTTTATATCAAATTGCTAAAACTACTACAATTGGTATTCTAGATAAATCAGGTTTTTTAATAGTTGATTTACGACCGGTGCCGAAACAATTTAGCATTCGCACTACCGTACATCATGATGAAATTAGTGGCGCTATATCGTTTTCCAAGAAAGATATAGTACAATTCGTAAATGATATTAATGACACGAATTCAATTCATCGAGAGGATCCTTATGTAGTACCGGGATGTATGATTCTTGAAACATTGTGGAATTATTGGAATATTAGTAAATCTGCGCTGCAAATGGCGATTTACTTTCATGCCCCTGTCATTGCAGGGGATATGGTGACTTTAGTGGAAGTCCCTGAGGATGCTCATGTAGAAGGTTATGTAGGTGATACATTGGCATTTTCTGCTACTTTTTTTGGTGAAAATGAAGATTCAACATCTTTGAAACAAAGATGTATTAGTTAGAGGTAATTATGGAAGCAAGACGTTTAACAAAAATGGCTTTATTGACAGCCTTATTATGTATTTCAGCATATATTTCATTTCCATTGCCATTTAGTCCGGCAATGGTAACCGCATTGACTTTGGTGGCGACATTAACAGGCTTATTATTGCAACCAAAGGATGCTTTTATAGTATTTGTCGTGTATGTTCTGCTAGGAGCCGTTGGTTTACCTGTATTCGTTGGGGGGACGGCTGGTCTTGGTAAATTATTGGGACCTACAGGGGGATTTATCTTCTCTTGGCCAATAGCATATACTTTACTAAGTGTATTTAAAGGGCCTAAAAAGAGCTTTTTCTCTTATGCATGGCGCTCTCTTGTAATTACAATTCCTGTAGTATACCTATTTGGTGTGGCAGGCTTTATGATTGTTACCAAAACAGAACTTTGGGCGGCGTTGCCTGTAGTTATGTTCCCATTTATTCCTGGGGATATCGTAAAATGTCTCGTTGCATCCTGGCTAGCAACTAAAATTAAAATTTAGCATGTAATAATGAAAAGAGGCATTCCTTGGGGTGCCTCTTTTGTGCATTTTGTTATAGGAGCTTATATGTCAGTATATATTCATGGTGGGCTTAGAAGCCCTATAGGCGTGTTAAACGGCCAATATAAAAATACAAGACCTGAGATATTGGGTGCACAATTGATTAATGAGTTAATTAAAGGACATGAAATTAACTCTGTAGATTGTATTTTTTGTGGTAATGCAGTTGGTACAGGTGGAAATATTGGACGATTAATGGGTTTAATGTCTAATTTATCAGTATCGACGCCTGCTGTAACAATTGATATGCAATGCGCATCAGCATTGATGAGTATTGAGATGGCCTATACACATATTGCGTCAGGCGTGATGAATTCTGCTATTGCTGGTGGCATTGAGAGCTCTTCATTACAACCAGACCGAATTTATGCAACTGGAGATGATCGAGACGGTTTATATAAGGTGGCTCAATTTACTCCTCAAGATCGGTCTCCTTTAGCTATGTTAGAAGGGGCAGAAAGAACCATTCATAAGCACAATATAACTAAGGAAGAGTTATATCCATATATTATAGGAAGTCATCAGAGAGCTACTAAGGCTTTAGATAATTCATTTTTGCAATCTTATATAATGCCTTTTTCTATAGATGGAAAAGAGTGTGTAGATGAATGTATTAGGCCAAAGATGAATGAAAAACTTTTATATAGGATGAAACCATTATTAGGTAAGGACTCTATTACAAATGCTGGCAATGCTTGTTTAACTCATGATGGTGCTGCTTTTGTATACATATCTAATGAAAAAGGGCCGTTTAGAATTCATAGTATCATGCCTTGGGCTGGAAATCCTCAGTTTAGTCCAGAAGGTGCTCTTGAAAGTACTAAAGCTATTTTAAAACGGACAGATTTAACCATGGATGATATGGACGTGGTGGAATGGAATGAAGCCTTCGCCATCATTGATGCTCTCTTTGATAAGTCCTACCCTGATCATATGGGGAAATATAATATGCTTGGTGGTGCATTAGCCTATGGACATCCTTATGGCTGCTCTGGGGCTATTTTAGCTCTTCATTGCATGGCTGCTTTAGAATCCTGTAATGGTCGATACGGTTTATGTGCTATTGCCGGCGCAGGCGGTACAGGAACTGCTTTAATTATGGAACGAATGTAAAATGACAATTATTGAACGTTTACGACAATATAAAGAATTAGATCCTCACAAGATTGCTCTAATTGTAGATGATAAAAAGTATACATATGGTGATTTGTATGATGCTATTTTATCCATAGATATTAATGATGCTAGTCGTATAGTAAATGTTGCTCAAACTAAAGAATCACCGAAACATATAGTTGCTTTAATTCAGAGTCAATCATTTGTGGAACAACTTGTACAGTGGCTGGCGGGATTGTATACCGGTTATATTCCTATGGTATGCCATAACGAGATGGATACAGAGTATGTTGAGGAATTGGCTCGTATTATAGCATATAAAGGGGTGGCACCTTTAGCTGACTTTGGTGTACTTACCTCTGGGACTACTGGGCGTCCAAAACCTTTGTGGCGTAGTGAAAGCTCATGGAGCGAGTTCTTTGATATCCAAAACGATATTTTCCATATAAATAAAGATACAAGAATATTCTTACATGGAAGCTTTAGTTTTACTGGTGTTAGTAATATGGTTATCGCTGTGCTATGGTCTGGAGGAACAGTTATTACAACGAGTTCGTTGCGCCCAAATCGATGGATACAGCTTATTGAAGAATATCATGTGGACCATATATATGCATTACCAACAAAATTACGATTATTAGTACGTCATTGCAAAAGTAAAGTAGACTCTATTAACTATATCATCGGAGGATCACAAGTACTGGATCGACAGTTGATGGAACAGTTAGAGCAAATATGTCCGAACATGGAGTTCATTCTTTATTATGGTGCTACTGAGCTTAACTATATAACATATTGTACAGGTAAAGAGTGGTTAGATAGAGAAGGGACTGTGGGAAGACCATTTCCATCTGTCCAAATAGAAGAGCAGAACGGTGTTATTTATGTGACTACAAAGCATCATATTGAAGGTATTCCCGATACTTATACTGTAAATGATTGTGGCTATATTGATAGAGAGGGATACCTTATGTTTAACGGACGACAAGGTGATGTCATCAATAAAGGGGGATATAAAATTTCTAGTCCCGAAATGGAATTGTATTTACAATCCTTACAGGGCGTTTCTGAAGTGGCTGTTATTACGATTAATGATGATATACGTGGGGAAGACTTTATTGCTTATATGGTATTAGAGGATAATACTGAATTAAGTAAAATTATAGAACTTATTCATCACGAAAGACCTTCAGTAGAATGGCCAAAAGCAGTTCTAGAAATTCCTATGTTACCACTTACAGAATGCTCAAAAGTTGATAAACGAAAACTAAAAGAGTGGTATAATAAAGGGTAATCGTTTTTGCTATTATAAGGAGGCGTCATGCAGATTAACAAGGCGGCACTAGAGATTTTCGACTTTACGTCCTCTTTAGCCGTATACTCTGAACATGAATTAAAGGTTGGAGATCAAGCTATACAAGATTATATTGCCAATCATGTAGTTAAGGCGTTCAAAGATCCAGCTGCTAGAACAGGTACCTTGCATGATGCAAGTCCATTTGGTAAACAATTAGTTGATTATAAAAATGGAAATCTTAAGTTTATAGATTTATCTAAGAACTTAGGTGAAAGCTTGTTTACCTATATGAAACAAGCAACGGATTCTGTTGTTATTGATACGATTATCTGTGAAGCTATTACAGATGCATCTTATATCTGTATTCTTTTGTGCCAAGCTCATGATGCTTTTACACATCAACTATTTAGTGAAGATGATGGCAGCTTAGCCACAGAACTTGTTTCTCATAAGGCTGTGTTGCCGATGCCATCACAGAAATTACGAGCTTTTGCATCTATTAATCTACTTGATTTTAGTGTTCGTATTTTTGAACCGAAAGGTGAATTTGATGGTGAAGTATCCTATATTTTAGCCGATAAGGTGTTACAATTAGGTACTAATCAATCCTCTCGAGATACGGTGAAAAAGGTAAAAGCCATTGTAGACAAGGTAGCTCAAGCACACGAGTCGGACGGTGTTGTTGAATTGACGACGGCAAAGTCTATGATTGCTAAAAATGCTGAAGTATCTGATACAGTGGATCCTGTTCGTATTGTGGAAGAGGTATTTAAGGCGAACCCCATTCAACAAGAGGCGGCTAAAAAGGAATTAGCTGATGCAGATATGATGCGTCCATTACCTGTAAACCGTGAGTTTGCTACGAAGGTCGGTGAGCATCACAAAATTAAAACTGACACGGGAATCGAAATTTCATTTCCCGTAGAATATATGAAAAATCGTGAATTCATTGAAATTAAAACTAATGATGATGGAACTTTACGCATTGAATTGAAAAATATTAATAAAATTGTAAATAAATAAGAATAATGCTAATTCTATTGATATATAGAAATTTATTATATATTGATAAGATTTATTTGTTACGCTAATATATAAGGTGGGATATAGTGAGTAAAGAGAAACATAAAAAAACAAACGCATTACGTATTTTAGACACCCATAAGGTTCCTTATAGTATTAGTGAATATGAGTGGTCTGAAGATCGGGCAGCTGGTCTTCATGTAGTGGAAGCATTAGGACTTGATGAAAAACAAGTTTTTAAAACATTAGTTGGTAAGGGCGACAAAACAGGATATGTAGTATTTTGCATTCCTGTTGCAGCTGAATTAGATATGAAACAAGCTGCTCGTGTCAGTCATAATAAGTCTGTAGAGCTTGTTCATGTCAAGGACCTGCTAGGTATTACGGGCTATCTACGAGGAGGATGTTCTCCAGTGGGAATGAAAAAATTATTTCCCGCATATTTTGATGCTACTATGGAGCCTCAAGACTTTGTATATGTAAGTGCTGGTCTTCGAGGGATGCAAATGAAGGTAAATCCAAAAGATTTGGCATCTGTTGTTAATGCTGAATTTATAGCACTTACAATGGATCATTAAGAGGTACGTATGGCAAAGAAGTATTATGCAGTTCGTCAGGGTCGTGTACCAGGTGTATATACCACATGGGCTGACTGTGAGAAACAGGTAAAAGGCTTTGGTGGGGCTATCTACAAGTCTTTTCCTACGGAAGCAGAAGCTCGTGCCTTTGTAGAAGATTCTGGTTTATCCTTAAGTGATTTTATGAGCGCTCATAAGGGTGAATCAAAATCTTTACAAGGGACGAAGAAGATAACTACAAAGGTTAGTTCTGGCATTCAAAATAAGGCATCCGTAGGTGAGGCAAAACCAGATTTTTCTCACCGAAATCATGTAGTTGCTTATATTGATGGTAGTTATAATAAAGGGACTAATACTGTTGGCGCAGGTGGTGTTATCTTCTTGAATGGGACTAGAAAGACTTTTTCCTTTCCCTCTACTGATGAACGATATACGGCTTTTTGGAATGTGTCTGGCGAGCTATTAGCTGCGATGTATGTTATGAAATATGCTGTTGATCATGGTATTCCTGAATGTTCCTTATATTATGATTATATGGGAATTGAAATGTGGGCTACCAAAAGATGGAAACGCAATAATGCACTAACTCAACAATATGCTGCATTTTATGACTCTATAAAAAATCGTGTGCGCGTATACTTTCACAAGGTGGCAGCACATACGGGCGATACATATAATGAAATGGCTGATGTATTAGCCAAAAAAGGTGCGGGAATTTAGATTTCTCAGAAAGGAGGGTGCTATGAATATATGTGTTACTGGTGGGGCTGGATTTATTGGCTCTCATCTTGTTGATCGATTAATTGGATTGGGGCACAATGTGCTCGTTATAGACAATCTATCTACAGGTATGCGTTCTTTTGTACATGAGTCTGCTCAATTTATTGAGATGGATGTACGAGATCAAAAATTATTATCTGTATTTGAAAGGTTTAAGCCCTCTATTGTATTCCATGAGGCTGCTCAAACTATGGTGCAGTCCTCAATGGAGAATCCGGGATATGACTGTGATGTTAATTTACTAGGGCTAATAAATGTACTTGATGCCTGTCGTAAGGTAAAGGTTGAACAATTTTTAATGCCTTCTTCAGCTGCTGTTTACGGGGACTTAGCAGTGTTACCATTGACTGAAGAACTTAGTGGTATGCCATCATCCTTCTATGGGTTAACCAAGCTTACAGCGGAAGGGTATTTGCGTATTTATCGTGAAGCTTTTGGATTAAATACAGTATGCTTTAGATATGCTAATGTATATGGACCACGTCAAGGGGATGGTGGTGAAGGCGGCGTTATAAGTATTTTCAATCGTTTAATTGTTGAAGGTAAGCCTTTAACCGTATATGGTGATGGGGAACAAACAAGAGACTTTATTTACGTAGAAGATGTGGTAGAAGCTAATATTAAGGCTATGGGAAATAATAACTGTACAGGTATTTATAACGTTTCTACCAATACGGGAACATCTGTAAATGAATTGATTACGCGATTCAGAGCTATTAGTGGTGCCGACTTTATGGTTCATTATGAGGCTGAACGCATAGGTGATATCAAACATTCACGGTTAAGCAATGCAAAGGCGGAACGCGATTTTGGATTTGTAGCATCTACAACATTAGATGATGGCTTACAAAAAACATTAGAATATTTTAAGGCTCATCATAAGTAAAAAATATAAGGTTTGGGGACATGAGTGATACACAATTTTGGGTTACTGTAGGCGTATGGAATCTAATTGTATTTAGTATGTATGGCTATGATAAGTTATGTGCTATAAAGGGGTATAATCGAATTTCAGAGTTTACATTATTATTTTTAGCATTTGCCTTTGGCGGCCTTGGTGCTCTATTAGGTATGGTTATTTGGCGTCATAAGACTTTAAAGCTTAAGTTTAAACTAGCTATTCCTATCGCATTGTTATGGTCTGTTTATGCAGTGGGTTTTGGCTATGGTTTGTGGGTAAAATGATTGCATAAACTAATATTTTATTCATTGTTTTATGGTATAATGAGTAGAATATTGTACATAAAATGTCAGTAAAGGAGATATTTGATGTTGCGATTACAATCGGGGTTCGAGTTAGATTACGCTAACATATATAATGAAAGTTGCATACAAGAACGAGACATAAATAACTTTGAGCGTGCTATACAAAATGTTTGGCGTCATACAAATATTTTGCGTTCTACTGGCTTTGAAGAAGGACATGTTTCTAAGGATGGCTTGCCTGAACCGGTATTGTTTTACCAACTTCCTTATATTTCAGAAGATGGTATCAATACACCTGCAATGTTGAAACGACTTTATGAACTGCGGGACTATGCTCGCCATAATATTGACACAGTTGTATCTGTAGGCATTGGTGGCTCTTACTTGGGTAGTAAGGTTATTTTCGATGTCCAATGTGGTGCGTTTTGGAATAATCTTAGTACGGAAGAACGAAACGGATATCCACGCATGTATTTTGCAGGCTTTAATGTAGATGGTGACTATTTAGCTGGTCTTATTCGCACTTTAGAGTACCAAGCTCAGACAAAAGGATCAGACTATAAGGTGATGCTCGTTATTACATCTAAGTCAGGTTCTACCATCGAGCCAATGGCTAACTTCATGATTTTGGAAAAAGCTTTACAAGATCGTAATATAAATTATGAAGTGGTAGCTGTTACCGATATGTCTGATGATGAACATCCTACAGTTTTACGCTCTATGGCAATAGAGAATCATTGGAAGACCTATAGCATTCCTTATGGTGTAGGTGGTCGTTTCTCTGTATTTACTGAAGTAGGTTTTGTTACAGCTGCTCTCGTAGGATTTGATATTGAAGGTTTCTTGGCAGGTGCAGCTTCAATGGATGCTGCCTGTCAAGAAGAGGATATTTTTAAAAATCCTGCTTTATTAAGTGCTTTACTAAAATATATTGCGTCTGAACGGTACGGTCGTATTATTGAGGTGTTTATGCCTTATGGGGAAGCGCTTCACTCCTTATCTGATTGGTATGTACAACTATTATCCGAATCTTTAGGGAAGATGAGTAATACTTGCTTACCATATGGTCGTACGCCGGTTGCTGCAGTAGGGACTATGGATATGCATGCTCAAGTACAAGAGCATCAAGAGGGCCGTCTTAATAAGGTGGTTCAATTTATTAAGGTTAAGGATTGGAAACATAATCTTGTAGTGCCTAATACACATAGTAAATATGAACGATTACAAGCACTTGGAAATGTAGGTATTTGTGATATTTTGAATATTGCTTTAGATGCTAATAGAGAGGCCTTATCTAGCGATAATCGTTTTAATATGACGATAACTGTACCAACATTAAATTCATTCCATTTAGGGGAAATTATGTTTATGCATTGTTGGGCAGTTTATTTCGAGTCTATTTTTGCTGGTGTTGATGCCTTTGACCAACCAGGGGTTGAAGTTTATAAGCGTCTCATCGGGCCTAAATTAGCTCGTGCAAAGGATACACATAATTCATAAGGGGGAACTATGAATATTTTAGTAACAGGTGGTGCTGGTTATATTGGGAGTCATACTGTACGTGCCTTACAACAAGCAGGTTATACACCAATCATTGTAGATAATTTATCTCGCGGACATGTTGAATCTATTCCTGAAGGGGTTACATTCTACAATATGGATATTGCAGATCCTAAGTTAGTAGATATTATGAAAGAGCATCATATTATTGGGGTTATGCATTTCGCTGCCCATTCTCAAGTTGGAGAATCAATGGTAAATCCAGCTATTTATTATGAAAATAATGTAGTTGGCTCCTATCACCTTATTGAATCTGCTCGTACTGCGGGTATAAAACATTTTGTGTTTTCTAGTACAGCTGCTGTATATGGCGAACCAGAGGTAGTACCAATTCGTGAGGATGCTCAATTGCATCCTACAAATGTATATGGTCGTACTAAGCTAATGATTGAAGAAATGTTATCTGACTATAGTTCAATTTATGGTTCTACTTATGTTGCATTGCGTTACTTCAATGCGGCAGGGGCTGACCCATCTGGTACAATTGGGGAGGATCATTATCCTGAAACTCATTTAATTCCCCTTGTTCTTGATGCGGCTCGTGGTAAAAGAGAGTACATTACTGTTTTTGGCACTGATTATAATACAGCTGATGGTACATGTGTGCGCGACTATATTCATGTTAATGATTTGGCAGCTGCTCACGTTTTGGCCATGGATTATCTACGTAAAGGCGGCGAGTCCCAAGTATTTAATCTTGGTAGCGGAAATGGCTTCTCTGTAAAAGAAATCATTGAAACTGCAAAAGAAGTTACAGGCATCGATATTCCTGTTCAATATGGTGATCGTCGTGCTGGGGACCCTGGTACATTGATTGCTTCTTCTGAAAAGATTAAAAACTTACTTGGTTGGGACCCTAAATTTAGTAATGTAGCTGATGTTATTAAGGATGCTTGGAAATGGCATATATCTCATCCAGAGGGTTTTAATAGTAAATAAAATGAGCACGAATCGGTTTGATTTGTCAATATAATGAATGACTCTATTAGTCACCTAGGTGACTGGTAGAGTCATTTTTTTGTAGGAATTTAAAAGGACCTCCTAGAAATAGTCTGCAGGAGGTGAATTATGAACTTACAAGACTATATAGAACAGATCAAAGGCTGGATTGTTAGACAATGTTTTCTTATACGACACTATCGAATTGTAATTTTTATATTCTTTATACTGGCTTTAGCAATGATAGCAGCTGGTATTTTTTATCCTCACAAAGATGAACATATCGATATTAATTCAGCACAATCAGAGGATACTATTGATAATCAAAGGCAGGTAGATGCAAAAGAGCAGTCATCAAAGAGAGCTAATAAAAAAAGAAATGGTAACAATAACGGAAAATCTAGTAAAGCTGGTGTGGATAATAAGGCCGTACATGATGAGAAAGATGACTCTATTGTTAAAGGACGCTTACTATATGATGTGAGTAGTGTAGAACGGCCTCATCCTTGGCGAGAGGTCTTTAAGGATATTTCTAGTACCGATTTATTAAGCCAAAGTGATGAGATGAAAGATATGGATAACGATTTAGATACTATTAGTAATGATGAAACATCACTTAGTGATAGTAAGAAAATAAGTAATAAAAGAACTTCACGGCGGCATAGAAGTACTAAGAATAAAAATATAAAAACGGATAGAAAGAATATAGATTGGAATAGCAATATGATCCATGATGATACTAATAACTATAGTAATGAAAGTGTTCACTCCAGAACAAGTATTAATTCTAACGCGTTGACTTTAGAACAACCAATTGAACTGGTGGGCATCATTGAAGGAAATCAAAATATAGCTATTTTACGAAAAGGCTCAGAGGAACAGATGGTTACGGTAGGGAGTAGTTGGCAAGGAATATCCGTATCTAATATTACTGCAAGTGGTGTAGAAATTATTGAAGGAGGTTCGTCGCGATGGCTAAAAATCGAGTGATCATAAAAATAGTTATATTAATAGTTACACTAATATATTTTTTATTAGCACAAACGTTAGTTGTAACAGGAAATACTATAGAAGATAACGTAATAAAAAATGAAGGAAATAATGCAACAAATAATTCAATAAAGAGTGTAGAACCTAATAAAGATAAAGAAACAATTACAATATCTGTACGCAATGCCTCTTTAAAGGATACTGTGTTAGGCATTTGTCGCAGTTATGGTATATCAGTTATCGGAGTAGAGTCATTAAAAGGCAATATTACGGCAAGTGTAAAAGGAGAGTCTCCAGAAGAGATTATTAAAGAGCTAGGGCGGTTATATCATTTTACGGTAACAAAACAACATGAGACTCTTCTTATTGAATCTGAGGATACTGCACTAGAGAATAGGGAGCTCTATGTAGTTTCTCCTGAACATCTGCCTGCAGAGTCTTTATCAAATATAATGGGAACAGTAGTAAAAAATGATAAAATGGCTGTGCTTTCAGAACAAAACGAAGTAATTATGCATTTGACAAGCGGAGAAAAGAGGCGTGTAGAAACCCTAATCAATGCAGTTGACAAGGAACCTAAACAAGTACAATTAGAAGCAACCATCATTGCTATGGAACAATCTTATGCAAAAGAGCAAGGGTTTAGATGGTCATGGCTCAGCTTGACTGGCCATGGAGAAGATAAGACTAATTCCTATGGGGCCGTTACCTTTGGTAAAACACCCGGTGGTGAAGCCTATAAATTTTTTGTGAAACCCGAGTTGAGTCTTATGGAAAGTTCCGGTAAAGCCGCGCTAATTGCTAAGCCATCTATTATGGCCTTAAATGGTGAAACAGCACATATCTTGATCGGTGAACGTATCCCTGTTATAGAAGAGTCCGAAGTGAATGGCGAACGTAAGCGTTCTACACGTTATGAAGAGGTGGGGATTAAGTTAAACTACACGCCTATTATTACTGGGGATGGCGGTGTAGATGCAAAAATTCACGCTGAAGTAAGTACACCTATCATGGTATCCGAAATGAAAGCTTATAAAATTAGTACGCGGCAAGCACATACACGGGTGCGGTTACAACCTGGAGAGGTACTCGTTATAGGTGGACTTATGGATAATCGCGATCAGCACCAAATACAAAAGGTACCCATATTAGGAGATATTCCGTTATTGGGCAAATTATTTCGTCATAGCAGAAAAACAAAAGATTCTGTAGAGATGTTGATGTTGGTACGGGCAACTGTGGTATAATAAAGGGTAAATGATTAGGAGGTTGTGAATGGAACGCATTCGAATGATAGGCCTTGGAAAATCATTTGGGGTGCGCCAAGTATTTTCCAATGTGTCCTTTGAGATAAAAGAAGGTGATCGCCTAGCCTTAGTAGGTCCTAATGGGGCTGGGAAATCGACCTTATTAAAATGCATATTAGGCTATGAAGATCTTGATGAAGGTAATGTAGTTAAGTCGCCTGTTGCAAGCATTGGCTACTTACAACAAGATGTAAATCTTGGTGATGATAGTTTAGCTACTGAGATTGAAAAGGCATGGGCTGATGTACATGCATTGGAAGAACAACTTAAAGAACTTACTACACGCTTAGAAACAGAAGAGGCTAGTGAATCTGATTTACAACGATTAGATTATTTACAAAATCGCCTTGAATGGCTAGGCGGCTATGATTACGAGCAAAAGACTAAGCGCATCATTTATGGTCTTGGCTTTACTGATGAGGATTTAGATAAACCAGCAAGCGCTTTTTCTGGTGGTCAAAAGACTCGAATTAATTTAGCTAAAGCATTGGTACGGCGTCCAGACTTTTTATTTTTAGACGAACCAACTAACCATTTAGATATGGACATGTTAGAGTGGCTTGAAGGGTATTTGTCTGCCTATCGTGGTGGGATTCTCATTGTCAGCCATGACCGTTATTTCTTAGACCGTATTGTCACTGGTGTTGTAGAATTGGATAACCATAAGGCTACAACGTATCGTGGTAATTACAGTCGTTATATTCAACAACGAGATGAACGGTTGAAAGCAGATATGGTAGCTTATGAGAAACAACAGGAGTACATCAAAAAGACAGAGGCTTATATAGATAAATACCGCGCAGGTATTAAATCTAAAATGGCTCGTGGTCGTCAGTCTCAATTGAATCGTTTAGAACGACTTGATGCACCGGTAACTTCACATCATTTACAATTTTCTTTTCCCCCTGCTGCGATGAGTGCCGATAAGGTTCTTGTTCTAGATCATTTATCAGTAGGGTATGGTGAAAGTCCTATCATTGATGATATATCACTTGTAGTTCGACGAGGCGAATCAGTAGCTCTTATTGGTCCTAATGGGGCAGGCAAATCGACACTCGTAAAAACTATTGTAGGTGAATTATTTCCTGAGAATGGTCACGTAGATATCGGTAATCGCGTACAAGTGGGATACTTCTCGCAAGAGCATGAAGAACTACATGATTCTTGGCAGGTAGTAGAAGAGGTTATGAATCACTTTAACTATACTGAAGAGAAGGCTCGTAATGTATTAGGTTCATTCCTATTTAAAGGGGATGATGTATTTAAGCTTGTAGGTGACTTATCTGGTGGTGAGAGAGCTCGTTTAGCATTATTAAAATTATTCCTTCAAGGTGATAATTTCCTTATCTTAGACGAACCGACGAACCATTTAGATATTCCAACGCGCGAAATTGTGGAAGAAGCACTACAACAATTTGAAGGTACCTGCTTTATTATTTCCCATGACAGATATTTCTTGGATCAAGTTTCTACAAAAACCATTGTTTTAGATGATGGAAAAATTACTGAATATCTTGGTAATTACTCGTACTATAAAGAAAAGCTGAAAGAACAAGAAGATTTATTAGCATTAGCTAATGAACAGAACTCAGAGAGTGATAAAGTTGAAAATAAAGTTGTTTCACTTGACGAACCAGTACTTTCAACATCAGAACCGACAGAAGAACCTCAGAAGAAACCGAATGCATATATGGTGGAAAAGCAATTGGCTGAGGTAGAGTCTGAAATTGCTCGTTTAGAAGCAACGATGAAGATGTACGAAGTTCAATTGGCTAATCCTGAAGTACAGCAAGATTTAGATGAAATGTCCAAAATTTCTATACAAATTGAATCCACACAAAATGAATTGGATACGTTGTATGAGAAGTGGGAACGATTATCTGAATAACTTATAACAGTATATATTATTATAGAGTTATTTTAATTGACAAAAAATTAAAAACTCTAATAATATAGATATAGATTTAAAGTTTTATGTTTCAAAGGAAGGGTGTAGCATGAATAAATCCATGTTAAAAAAAGCAGCCATTTTTGGTCTTGCTGGTGTAATGGCAGTTGCTGCTGGTTGTGGCAGTAATAAAGATGCAGGTAATGCAAATAGCAATGAGGCTAAAATTGCATTGTTAACAACAACAACTGGTGGTGCAGCAGCATATGGTGAGTCCATTAAAGCTGGTGCAGAATTGGCAGTAAGCGAAATCAACGCTGATGCAAATGCTGTAAAAATCAACTTGTTAGTAGAAGATACTAAAGGTGATAAAAACGAAGCTATCAATGCAATGAATAAAGTAATTTCTAAAGATAAAGTTGTAGCTGTTATTGGCCCAATGTTATCTGGTGAAATGATGGCAGCAGGTCCTGTAGCAAATAAAAGCAAAATCGTAGCTCTTGGCACATCTACAACTGCTGAAGGTATTACAGATATCGGCGATTACATTTTCCGTAACGCTGTACCAGAATCCTTGGCAGTAGATACTGCAATTAAAGAAGCACATAAAACTTTAGGCTTCAAAACTGCAGCTATTATGTATTCCAACAACAATGACCAAATGGTATCTGTAAATAATACTGCTCGTAAAGCATTGGAATCTGAAGGTGTACAAATTGTTGATACTGAAACATTTGCAGATAAAGATACTGACTTCTCTGCACAATTAACTAAGATTCAACAAGCAAAACCTGATGTTATCGTAGTTGCTTCTCTTTACCAAGAAGGCGCATTAATCATGAAAAAAATGCGTGAAATGGGTATGAATCAACCTGTAATTGGTTCTAATGGTTTCAACAGCCCTGAATTCATTAAAATTGCAGGCGCTGCAGCTGATGGTGTTATCGTAGGTACACCTTGGTTCCCTAACAAAGACGATCAAAAGGTAAAAGACTTCCGTAAAGCTTACAAAGATAAATACGGTAAAGAACCAGACCAATTCGCAGCTCAAGCTTATGATGCAGTATACCTCTATGAAGCAGCTTTGAAAAAAGCAGGTTCTACTACAGATCGTGAAAAATTCCGCGAAGCTTTGAAAAATATTGCTGACTTCGTTGGTGTAACTGGTCAATTCAAGTTCAACGAAAAACGCGATCCTTCCATGGAAGTTCAAGTTTTACAAATTAAAAACGGTCAATTTGACGCATTAAAAAAATAAAAGTTGAGGTAATATAGTGTTTTTACAACAATTAGTTAACGGGTTAACCCTCGGTAGCTTATATGCTGTACTCGCTATTGGCTTAACACTTGTGTTTGGCGTTTTAAATATCATCAACATGGCACACGGAGGCATCTTTATGATAGGTGCCTTCGTTGGTCTTTTTATGGTAACTGTTTTTGACGTTAACATTTTTGTAGCCCTTATCGTAGCTATGGCTGTCGGTGCTATCCTCGGTTATCTTTTAGAATTTGTGGCGCTTCGTCCACTCCGCAAGAAAAAGGTGTCTCACTTGGCACCACTTATTAGTACCATTGGTGTTTCTATTTTCCTTGAAAGTTTGGCATTATTGCTTTGGGGCCCTCAAACAAGATCTTTCCCACCAGATTATATTGGTGGCCTAATCGACTTTGGAGCTTTCAAAATTTCCATGGTACAAATTATTGGCTTAGGCGTTTCTGTTGTGTTAATGTTAATTCTTAATGTAGTTATTAAGAAAACTAAAATTGGTAAGGCTATCCGCGCTGTATCCATGAGCACTGAAACGGCAGCTTTGTTGGGTATTAATCCAACCATGATTATATCTGTTACTGTTATGATTGCATCTGCCTTAGGTGCTGCTGCAGGCGTATTAGTAGGTTTGTCCTTTAATGCTATTGAGCCTACAATGGGCGTTATCATCGGCTTTAAAGGCCTTGCAGTGCTTATCTTAGGTGGCCTTGGTAATATTACAGGCGCTATGGTTGGCGGCTTCATTTTAGGCGTAGCAGAAATCTTCTCTGTTGCCTATGGCGCATCTACATTCCGTGATGCTGTGGCCTTTGGCCTCATCATCCTATTATTATTCTGGCGCCCACAAGGCTTGTTTGGTTCTAAAGATAAAGGGGGGAGACCATAATGGATTTATTGAACCCGTATTATCTACAGATCGTGATGTTCTTCATCATCAATGCCATCATGGGTATCTCTATTTACTTTACACTTGCAAGTGGTCAGCTTTCTTTAGGGGCTGCTGGCTTTATGAGCGTTGGTGCATATGTAGGCGCTATCCTTTCTTTGAAAGCTGATTTGCCTATCGTTGTAGGCATCATTGTTGGTGGCCTAGTTGCTAGCCTTGTAGCCGTTATTATCGGCTTGCCAACAACACGTCTTCGCGGTTTATATCTTGCCATTGCTACTCTTGGTTTTGGCGAAGTTGTGCGTGTTATTTTCTTGAATTTGGACATTACTAATGGTGCGTTAGGCCTTTCTGGTATTCCATCTATTCCTCAAGAATTAACAAATTTAGCCTATGAACTTGATATCGATGGTTTAATGGGCATCGATGCTGTTGCATGGGGCAACTTAATGGCTATTATTATTTTGCTAATCATTTTAGTATTGATTATTGCCTTCTGTGTGCGCATTAATAATAGTCGTGTTGGTCGTGCCTTTGCAGCGATTAAGGCGGATGATCATGCAGCAGAATTAATGGGGATTAACGTTGTATACTACAAGATGATGGCCTTTATCATTGGTGCTTTCATCGCTGGTATTGGCGGTGGTTTGTATGCTCATATTACAAACTTTATCAATCCTACAGACTTTAGCTATCACAAGGTAGTACAAATCTTATTGTTCCCTGTATTTGGTGGTTCTAATGTAGTATGGGGCTCCGTATTAGGTTCTTTTATTCTTACATTATTGCCAGAAGTATTACGCTTCTTATCCGATTATCGGGACATCATCTATGGTGCATTACTAGTCATCTTGATGGCAGTTCGTCCAGATGGTATTTTAACAGAATCTATGGTAGACAAAATTAGTCGTAAATTAGGCTTTAAGAAAGCACCATATATTCCTGAATCACAAGTATTAACAGAACGTTTTGAAGCGTATAAACGTAAACAAGAAGAAAAACAAGGATAGGAGGGAACTGAATGCTATTAGAATTAAATGACGTAAGTAAAAGCTTTGGTGGCGTTGCAGCTCTCACAGGTATATCCTTTGGTGTAAAACAAGGTGAAGTATTTGGTGTTATTGGGCCAAATGGTGCTGGTAAAACTACATTATTTAACTTGATTACTGGTGTATTCCCTGTAAGTTCTGGCGAAATCGTATTTGATGGTATGTCTGTTGTAGGCATCAAGCCTCATAGAACGGTAGAAATGGGGATTGCCCGTACATTCCAAAACATTCGTCTCTTCGGCAATATGACAGCTTTGGAAACAGTATTAACTGGTATGCATTGTCGTACTGGGTCTGGTTTCTTGTCTAGCTTCTTGAAAACAAAACGTCAACGCATCGAAGAAGAGCGTTGTCGTGGCATTGCGTATGAATTTTTAAAACTCGTAGGTCTTGAAGAAGATGCTGAAGAGGTTGCTACATCTTTGCCTTATGGTAAACAACGTCGCCTTGAAATTGCTCGTGCCTTGGCTACACATCCTCAATTAATTTTGCTAGATGAACCAGCAGCAGGTATGAATGATAGTGAAACAGAAGCGTTACGCCAATTGATTGGTAAAATTCGCGACCTTGGTATTACTGTTGTAGTTATTGAACATGCCATGGAATTAATGATGAATATTTGTGATCGTTTGGTAGTGTTCAACTTTGGTAAAAAGATTGCTGAAGGTACACCTCAAGAAATTCAAAATAATGAGGCTGTAATTGAAGCATACTTAGGGAAAGAGGAGGCGTAATATGTTAAAGCTAGAAAACATCGTGGCTGGTTATGGACATATTACAGCCTTAAAAGATATCAGTTTAGAAGTACCACAAGGTTCTATTGTATCCTTGATTGGTGCTAATGGTGCTGGTAAGTCTACAACTATGAAGACCATAATGGGCCTTGTAAAGCCAACATCTGGTAAAGTATTATTTGAAGGCCAAGATATTACTGGTCATAAAACACATCAAATTGTACATGGTGGTATTTCTTTAGTTCCTGAAGGTCGTCAAATCCTTCAAGATATGAGCGTTTATGAAAACTTAGAAATGGGTGCTTATATCCGTAATGATAATGAAATTGAAGAAGATATCAAAAAAGTATTTAAACGCTTTCCAATCCTTGATGAACGTAGTTATCAATTAGGTGGTACACTATCTGGTGGTCAACAGCAAATGTTGGCTATTGGTCGCGCCCTTATGGCACGTCCAAAATTGTTATTATTGGATGAACCATCTATGGGTCTTGCACCATTAGTAGTAAACGAAATCTTTGAAACTATCAAAGAGATTAGTGCTGAAGGAACTACGGTTCTCTTAGTAGAACAAAATGTACGACAAGCATTAAAAATAGCTGATTATGCGTATGTATTGGAAACAGGTAAGATGGTATTATCTGGTCCTGCTGACGAAGTACGTCATGATCCTCGCGTTATGGAAGCATATTTAGGCGGTCGTGTTGAATAATTAATACTTTGAGTCGATAGACTTATCTAAAATTTTTAATAAGGTGTATATACTAAAAAACTAGTATATACACCTTATTTTTTTATTTAATCAATAAAATTGATGAGTGTTTGATGATTTTATGAATCGACTATGAATTGAGTTTATATATTTTTTATTTATATATCTAAAATTAATGAAAAAAACGAGTGAAATATGAGTGAAATGCGTAAAAAAATACACATAATTAAATGGTAAAAACCTTATATTTACGCGATTTATTCTTAAAGGTTTAATGAAGTTAGCTCAGAACAGGCTGTGTTTATGGAAGAAAGTTTAAAATAATGATAAAATGACTTAACCGATTTTTTAGGATTAATAATTCTAAAAAAATAAAGTGTTGTATTGAGTGAGTTGAATGTAAATCAAAGAGGTAAAATATGAATAAAAAAACAGTATATGATGATGGCCGCATTCTTATGTGCCACAACAACATCCATGGCTGCACCTGTTAATGTAACAGCTGAACAGTTTTACGATTCTAAAATATTACAAACTGAAGGACATGCACCACTAGAAACTAGTGCATCTGTAGTGAGCTCTGATAAGGTGTATCGTCTACGACAAGGTGATGAACTAACTATTCAAGTTGTACAACAAGCAGATCTTGGTACACGTAATGGTAACGATATTATGTACACTGTTCGTCCTGATGGATATGTATCATTCCCTATGGTGGGACCAGTAAAAGCAGATGGTTTAACCGTCGATGAGTTTACCGCCCAATTACAGCAAGGTTTATCTCGGTACATTATTAATCCGGATATTACTGTAAATGTTACAAAACTCGGAGGAGTTCGGGTGTACGTATTCGGTGAGATTAATAAGCCTGGTGCTTATACATTGACTAAGTCTAGTACTGTTATTGATGCGATTGGTGCGGCTGGTAGCTTTAACTGGGATACAGCTAAAAAGAAAATTTACTTAATTCATCAAGACAATCCTGAAAAACCAATTCCTATTAATTTAAATCGCATGTTACAAACTGGAGATATGTCCGAAAACTATATTATGCGAGAAGGGGATGTTCTTTACTTGACTAAAAATAGTCGTATTAACTTTGCTCGTGATATTGCTCCAATTTTGACTAGTGCATACATGGTATCACGTATCGGTAAGGATTAAGGATAGGGTTTATCTCACATATAAGGGGGCGTTCTTTTGCGTTCATATTTATTACCAGCCATACTGTTTATTGCCGATATTGCGACGATTGTTATTGTTGCTTTCATTAGTTTATTTATTAGATTTGATGGCTATATTGAACCTCGATATATTGACCAAATGGTAGACGCATTGCCAATATTGCTTATTTCGTATATGTTGATGTTCTTGCTTATGCATTTGTACACGCGTATTTGGCGTTATGCAGGGATGCGAGAGGTATTGGCAGTATTTGTCGCTACGACAGTAGGTACAGCAATCTTTTACTCCTCTATGTTTGTATTTGGTAAATCATTACCAAGATCAATCTATTTTATTACTTGGTTCCTTACAACTGGTGCAGTAGGTATGGGACGTATGTTGCTACATTATGTGGCGCTTCACTATAGTAATGGGGATGATGGTGAAAGTGGCCAAGTAAATACACTCATTATAGGTGCTGGTGATGCTGGTGCAATTATAGCTCGTGAAATTGAACGGTATCATAAGCGTTCAAGACGTATTATTGGCTTTGTTGATGATGATATGTATAAACATAACCGGTTGATGAATGGTTTTAGAATTTTAGGGAATCGTGAAGATATTCCAATGCTTGTAGCAAGATATAAGGTTGAAGAAATTATCATTGCTATGCCATCGGTAAAACGTGATGTTATTCGAGAAATCATGGAAATCTGCTCACCTCTAAAATGTAAAATCAATACATTACCTGGGATGTACCAATTATTAGATGATGAGGTTTTAGTATCTCATTTGCATCCTATTTCCATTGAAGATTTATTGGAACGTGATGAGATTCATCTAGACACATCAAAAGTAGAACCATATTTGAAAGATAAAGTCGTTATTGTTACGGGTGCAGGTGGTTCTATTGGCTCTGAAATTTGTCGTCAAGTATTACGGGTAAGACCTAAAAAACTATTGTTACTTGGTCATGGTGAAAATAGTATTTATCTTATTCACCAAGAGTTGCGTTCAATTGTGCCTGAAGGTACATTGGTTCCCATTATTGCTGATATTCGAGATAAAAATCAGTTAGACCAAATCTTTACCGATTATGAACCAGATGTAGTATTCCATGCAGCAGCTCATAAACATGTACCGCTTATGGAAATCCAACCGATTGCAGCGGTGTTAAATAATATTTATGGCACTCGTAATGTGGCAGATGTAGCGGGAGCACATGGTGTTGAGCGATTCGTTATGATTTCCACAGATAAAGCGGTAAATCCAACAAGTGTTATGGGGGCTACGAAACGGGTGGCAGAAAAGGTTGTACTTGGTATGAATCACAAGTACGATACAAAGTTTATTACTGTTCGCTTTGGTAATGTTCTTGGTAGTCGCGGTTCTGTTATTCCATTATTCCGCAAACAAATTGAAGCTGGAGGACCTGTAACAGTTACAGATCCTGAAATGACTCGTTACTTTATGACTATTCCAGAAGCAAGCCAACTTGTATTACAAGCTGGTGCAATGGGAAATGGTGGTGAAGTGTTCTTATTAGATATGGGTGAACCAGTAAAAATTGTTGATTTAGCGAAAAATATGATTCGTCTTTCTGGATTTGAGCCTGATAAAGATATTCGCATTGAATTTACTGGTTTGCGTCCAGGTGAAAAGCTATATGAAGAATTATTGACTGCTGAAGAAGGTACTAATACAACTACACATAAGAAAATCTTTGAAGCTGCCTTAGAAGATGTAAATCAAGAATGGTTAAGCCGTGAAATTGATCGCTTTGAAACATGTAAATCTGACTTGGATGTAATCAATGTATTACAAGACATCGTTCCTACATATCATCCAAATCATAATGTATAACAATTTAGTTACAATCATTTATTTAGAGCTGTAGTCTACGTGAGAGGGAGATATACAGTAACTATTCCTAAGAGGGAGAGACCCTGTTGTTTGTATACTTTCACAGAAAGGGGTATATGGGTGGAACAAATTATTGATTTAAAAGAGGTCGGTAGAGTCCTCGTTAAACGACGTCGTAAGATTATCAATATTACGGTAGCATGTATAGTATTGGGTGGTGCATATGGTCTCCTAGCACCATCTACATATCAATCTACATCTATGTTGCGCATTAAACAATCTCAAGGATTAAGTAATTCTGTTTTATCAAGTACTAATGGTTACTCTGACTCTATGGCGCGTCAATTGATGAATACAGATGCTGAAATTTTGAAGAGTCGTAATGTTGTAGAACCTGTTATTGCAGCGATTGAAGATCCAGAAGGAACAGGTAAAGCACCTACATACGAAGAGTTTGTTAAAACACGTATTGAAACAAAACCATATAAAGAGACTGAATTGCTACAAGTGAGTGTGACTGGTAAAAGTCCAGAACAAGCACAAGAGGCTAATCAATTATTAATTGATACATTCTTAAAGCGCTTAGCAGATATTTCACATGTTGAGCAACGGACGACACGTGAGTTTTTGCAAAAACGTGTAGTAACTGCAAAAGAAGAATTAGAGCAAGCCGAAAAGAAATTACAACAATTCCAAGTGGATAATAAGGTATATTCCACGGCAGATCAGATGAAGGGATTAACGGATAAGATTACCCTTATCGATCGTGAGAAGGCTCAAAATCAACTCGATTTAGAAACAGCGCAAGCAGCGTTAGGCAGTATTAATGAACAATTGGGTTCTGCTGGTAAAAGTATTGCTGATAGTGCTACAGTACAAGCTTACAAAGGTCAACTAGCTGATTTAGAAGCGCGTAAAGCGTCTTATGTTGGTAAATATACTGATGAGCATCCAGCGATGAAAGAAATCAATCAACAAATAGAAGAAGCTAAGAGTGGTTTAAATGCTGAAATTAACGCTATTGCAAGTCAACAAGCACCATCTAGCAACTCTGCTCAACAAGGTTTACTGGCCGATAAGTTTAGAAATGAAGCTGCTTTAGCTGTTGCACAAGGTAAAGAATCTACCTTAGCTAATCTTGATAAAGAGAACGAAGAGGCTATGAAAAACCTACCTGAAAAAGAACGTGGTTATATTCAAGCCAAACGTGATGTAGATGTAGCACAAGATATTTACGAAATGCTATCCAAACGCTTAGAAGAGGCTAAGGTTGCGGAAGTGATGGTGCCAAATGAGGTTCAAATCGTAGATGCTCCTACATTACCAGAAAAAGCTATTGCTCCTCGTAAAGTTCTTATTTTATTAGGCTCTGCAATTTTGGGGCTAATCCTTGGATGCCTTTATACATTGGGTCAGTTCTTCTATAATCGCAAAGTTCAGTCTGTACAAGAAATCAATGAAATTCTTGGGATTGAAAACTTAGGTGTCATTCCAAATCATGAAGAAAAGGAATATGAAGAACCTAGTAATCGTATCGTAGCATTATGGCGCAAAGTGAGAGGTTAATATGATTAGACTAATTTCTAATGAACGTGGTGATACACAGCTTGTGGAAGCATATCGTACATTGCGAAGCAATTTGCAATACGTATGCAATCAACATAATTGTAAGATAATCTGTATTACTGCTGCTACTAGTGGAGAAGGTACTTCAGAGGTGGCAGCTAATACAGCAATAGCCCTATCGAAGAATAATAATAAAGTTCTTTTGGTAGATGGTAATTTACGTAACCCAGTACAGCACATAGCATTTAATGTACAAAATAAAGGTCTTACGAATGCAGTTATTATGGATGAAGATTTGACGATTCATCGTAATATTGTGCCTCATTTGGATGTGCTTACTGCTGGCGAAATAGTTGGTCATCCTTCTGATGTAGTTGATTCTAGTAAGTTATCAACAATTTGGGATTATATTCGCGATGAATATGATGTGGTTATCATTGATACACCACCAGTATTAGATGTTACGGATGCCATTGTATTAGCTGAAAAATCTGATGGTGTCATGCTTGTTGTTAAAAATGAAGTCGCAGGTCCTAAAGATTTAATAGAAGCTAAGAAACGACTTACTCAAGTTGGAATTCCTTTATTAGGTTCTATCGTCATTGATGTGTAGTCAATAATTTAATATATATTCCATTAGATAAATCAAGCGTATCGACAAGGTACAGAAAGTAATGAGGTGATGTATATGAAAATTAATTTTTCCCCTCCCGATATTACAGAGTTAGAAATCAATGAAGTTGTTGAAGCCTTAAAGAGTGGTTGGATTACAACTGGACCGCGTACTAAAGAATTAGAAAAAAAGATTGCGGCACAATTAGGTACACCTAAAGCTGTTTGTTTAAACTCTGCTACCGCAGCGCTTGAGATGTCTCTTCGTGTATTAGGTATTGGACCTGGCGATGAAGTTATTACCAGTGCCTATTCCTATACTGCTAGTGCAAGTCCTGTTGTTCATGTCGGGGCTACACTAGTTATTGTAGATACCCAAAAAGATTCATTTGAAATGGATTATGATGCAGTGGCTCGTGCTATTACACCAAAAACAAAGGCAATCATTCCTGTAGATATTGCAGGGGTGCCTTGTGATTATGACCGTTTACGCTCTATTGTAAAAGAAAAGAAATCTCTCTTTACACCATCTAATGATATTCAAAAAGCATTGGCACATATTCCTATCGTAGCGGACTGTGCCCATTCCTTTGGTGCTTCATACAAAGGTATACCAACTGGTAATGTAGCTGATTTTAGTAGTTTTTCCTTCCACGCAGTAAAGAACTTTACGACAGCCGAAGGGGGCTGTGCTACATGGCGACATATAGATGGTATTGATGATGAAGTCATTTATAAGCAATTCCAATTATTATCTTTGCATGGACAAGATAAGGACGCCCTTGCTAAGACGAAGGCTGGTGCATGGGAATACGATATTAAGGGTACATATTATAAATGTAATATGACCGATATTATGGCGGCTATTGGTTTGGCTCAATTTGAAAGATACCCAAAACTGTTAGCACGACGTAAGGAAATCATCGCAGCTTATGATGCAGGTTTTAAAGATTTACCTGTTACATTGTTACATCATTATACTGATGAGCATCAAAGTAGTGGCCACTTATATTTAGTACGATTAGATGGTCAAGATGCTGAATACCGTAATAAGGTAATTGAGGCTATGGCTGAAGCTGGTATTGCAACCAATGTTCACTATAAGCCGATTCCTATGCATACGGCTTATAAGAACTTAGGATTTACCATTGATGATTATCCAAATGCTTATAATCAATTTAAAAATGAAATCACATTGCCTCTTCATACACTGCTAACAGATGAAGAAGTGCAATATATCATTAAACAGTTTAAAAGGATTATTACGGAATGCTAGTAAAAAACTTTCACGATCTCCCAAAAGAGCTGCAGTGTGAAGCTGTGCGTCCTTATTTTGAATTGTTAAATCAAAAGCGTGGGAGCCTTTTATGTAAAAGTATTTTTGACCGCCTTATGGCCGCAGGGATGCTCATTATATTGAGCCCTGTATTTCTTGTGTTAGCCATTATGATTAAACGGGATAGCGAAGGAGAGGTTTTCTTTCGTCAAACACGTGTTACACAGTATGGTCGTACCTTTGGTATTTATAAGTTCCGCACAATGGTAAAAAATGCGGAATCATTAGGTGCTCAAGTAACATCACAAAATGATATGCGCGTTACTAAGGTTGGAAATATGCTTCGTAGTTGTCGTCTTGATGAATTGCCTCAGCTTATCAATATCCTTTTAGGCGATATGAGCTTTGTCGGCACAAGACCAGAAGTGCCTCGCTATGTGGCGGCTTATACCGATGAAATGAAGGCAACCCTATTATTACCAGCTGGGGTAACTAGTGTGGCAAGCATTGCTTATAAAGATGAAGATCAACTTTTACAAAATGCGCAAAATGTTGATGAAGTCTATATTAATGAGGTATTACCAGGCAAGATGGCTTGGAATTTAAAGAGTATTAAAGAATTTTCTTTTCTACAAGATATTAAAACGATGGTTGATACAGTACTAGCTGTATTACGTTGAAAGAGGTCCCTATGAGTACATCTATGACAAAGGAAATACAAGAAAAAGAGCTTGCTATGTTGCTGTACTTTAAAGAGTTTTGCGACAAACATAATTTGCGCTTTTACCTCTGTGGCGGTGGTCTCATTGGGGCTATACGTCATAATGGCTTTATCCCTTGGGATGACGACTTGGATTTATTTATGCCACGTCCAGATTATGAAAAGTTAGCTGAACTATGGCCTAAATATGCAGATACAGAACGGTATACCTATTGTCGAACTGATCGAAATCATATTTATCATGATGCGGGTGCTTCTATTCGAGATAATCATACGACATTTATTAATCGTCATAGTATGCACGAAGATATTTGTCATGGTTTAGCTCTTGAAATCATGCCCATTGATGGCTGTGCACCAGGTAAAATTAGTCGAGCGCTACAACTGATGTGGGCTATGACCTTTGCACTTTTCAATGCACAACGATTGCCGGATAATAAAGGACCGATGTATCGTGCATTAGCAGGCTGTATTTATAAGGTATTCTCTAGTCAGTCATTACGTTACTATATATGGCGATTTGCAGAAAAGCAAATGACTAAATACGATTTCAATACGAGTAAGGAGTGTACTGAGTTAATTGGTAGTTTGAAAGGTATGAAGCTGCGCCATCCTAGAGAAGACTTCGAATCTGTTGTATATAAAGATTTTGAAGGCCATCAAATACCTGTTATGAAAGGGTATGAAAGATATTTACGTCTCATTTGGGGCGACTATATGCAATTACCACCAGTAGAACAGCGTGTAGCAAAACATGATGCTGTGTTTGCTGATTTACATACACCTTACAAGGAGTATAGAGGCATACATTATGCCAAAAACGAAGCTTAACCTTAAGGAGGGCCTATGAAACGAATAGCAGTAATCTTTGCGGGTGGCGTAGGTGCTCGAATGAATAACAGCAAGACGCCAAAACAGTTTCTAGAATGGAACGGTAGACCTATTTTGATTCAAACTTTAGATGTGTTTGAACAAACCGACTCTATTGACGGTATTGTTTTAGCTTGCAAAGCAGAGTGGATTGATCATACTAAAAACCTCATCAAAGAGGCTGGTTTACAAAAAATTGTATCCATTGTTCCAGGTGGAGACAGTGCTTTAGACTCTCAATATAATGGATTGACAGAGGCAAAACGATTATTTCCTAATGAAGAGGTTACCGTATTGATTCACGATGGTGTTAGGCCACTTGTGGATAAGGCAACAATAGAGAGAAATATTGAATCTGTAGAAACAAAGGGTTCTGCTATTACGGTTACACCTGCTATTGAAACCGTTATGGTTACAGATAATGGCTCTATAAACCGAATTTTAAATCGTAGTGAATGCCTTATGGCAAAAGCACCTCAAAGCTTTAAACTAGATGATATTTTATCGGTTCATGATAGAGCTAAAACAGAAGGCATCCATAATTTTATAGATTCTGCATCCATGATGATGCATTATGGATACACCTTGTATCCAGTATTAGGAGAAACAGAAAATATAAAGATTACTACACCATCTGATTATTATATGTTCACAGGTATTATTAAAAACCGTGAATTAGGAGGATTACAAGATGAGTAATTCCGTTATTAAACGCGAGTTAATAGCTTTATTACAAGACAAAGAGTACTTTGAATTCCTCCGCCATCAGCGCATTCTTGTGACAGGTGCGACGGGACTTATTGGCTCTATGTTTATAAAATTACTTATACTTGCCAATGAGACTTTTAACTTGGACGTAAAGGTAATAGGTCATGTACGAAGTCATGATAAAGCACAGGCTATATTAGGTAACTACTTAGATAATGATTCCATTACACTTATCGATGGTGCTTTAGAATCTATTGACGTACCTTGTGACTATATCTTACATGGTGCTGCACCAACACAATCTAAATTCTTTATGGAGCATCCTGTAGAAACGATTCGTACATCAATTCATGGTACTGAAGCTATGTTAGAACTCGGGCATCATAAAACGGTAAAAAAACTTGTGTACTTATCGAGTATGGAACAGTATGGTGTACCCTATGAATCTGGACAAGTGATGACAGAAGAACGATTAGGTTATTTAGATCATTTAAATGTGCGTAGCTCTTATTCTGAAAGTAAGAGATTATGTGAGTGTTATTGTAAGTCGTATGCTGTTGAATTTGGTGTACCTGCTGTTATAGCTAGATTAGCCCAAACCTTTGGACCAGGTGTCCCTACTTCCGATAATCGCGTATTTATGCAATTCACAAAAAGTGCTCTAAAAAATGAAAATATTGTACTTCATACAAAGGGTGATTCTATGTCTAATTATTGCTATATTACGGATGCATTAACGGGCATTTTAACCCTTATGAAGGACGGCGAAGCTGGTGAAGCATACAATGTATGCCATGATGAGGAAACTCGATCTATAGCAAGTATTGCGCATTTGGTAGCAACTCATGTAAGCCATGATAAGAGCGAAGTTATCTTTGATATTCCTGAAGATGTGCAAGGCTTAGGCTATGCACCGACAGTGCACATGTTTTTAAGCTCTAAAAAATTAAAGTCCTTAGGCTGGCAGCCTAAGGTGACAATGGCACAAGCCTATGTAAGACTTGCAGAATATATCCAAGAGGAAGGTCTATGAAGAAGGAAATTATTATTGTTACCATCTCACTTGGTAATGATGGGGCTGAGCGAATTTTAACAGAGTTAGCTCGTCAATGGGTGCATGATGGTCATCACATTACGGTCATCCAAACTAGTCCCAATCGTTATGGTAATGAATATGCCTTAGAAAATGGGATAGAGCAAATTGAAATTCATACTACAAGCTCTAATAAAGTAATTCGCTTTATTCAGGAGATTAAAGAGCTAATCAAGATTTTGAAGACAAGACCTAATGCCACATGTTTGTCATTCTTGTCTGCATCTAGCTTTATACTAGCTATTAGCTCTTGGTTTGTGAAGAATCGTATTGTTTTTTCGGAGCGAAATAATCCGCGCAAGGTGCCTATTGGTTGGCATCAACAAGCATTGCGTAATTTTGCCTTTAGATTTGCTGATGCTCTAGTATTCCAAACGGAAGACGCTCGTTCTTATTTCCCTGAATCTGTTCAAAAGCGTGGTGTTATTATTCCCAATCCTATTAATGGTAAATTGCCACCACCAATAGAAGGGAAACGTGAGAAGACGATTGTTACGGCCTGTCGATTACATCCTCAAAAGAATTTACCTATGATGATTAATGCTTTTAGTATGCTAGCAGATGAGTTTCCAGAGTATAAACTTGTTATTTATGGTCAAGGTGTTTTAGAGGATGAACTACGGGCTCAAATTAAAGCGCTCAATTTAGAGAATCGTATTTTATTACCTGGCTTTGCTAGTAATATTTTAGAGAAGGTTGCACCTTGTTCTATGTATGTTTCATCATCTGATTTTGAAGGTATTTCAAACTCTATGTTAGAAGCACTTGGCATGGGCTTGCCTGCTGTAGTTACAGACTGTCCAGTAGGTGGTGCTCGTATGGTCATAACAAGTGGAGAGAATGGTATTCTTGTGCCTGTAGGAGATACACAGTCTATGTATGAAGCCATGCGTAGCGTTCTAAAAGATCCTGCACTAGCAGCTAAACTTTCACAGGAAGCCATTAAGGTGCGTGATAAATTCCCACTATGTAAAATTGCTAAACGTTGGTTAGATGTTTTATGAGTTGTAAGGAGGAGAACCATTGAAGTTAAATATAACGGCTATTGCTGACCGCATGATATGGTTCATAACTCTAATTTTTTTAGTGTTGTCGTTGACCATTTCCTTTGCCCTTGGCGATGCGAATTATGGTGCCTATGTATTATTTGTATGCCTATTTGGACTTATTATTTTTTATCTCATACGAGAGCAGGGAGTTATAAAACTTCGGTTTACTTGGATGCATGGTTATATGCTGCTCTTTATTGGAGCCTGTTATCTAAGTACTATTAATGCTATTGAGCCATCTGTAGCACTCAGTCGAAGCTTTGATATCGTCAAGATATTCTTTATGCTTATCATCTTATACATGTGCTATCAAGATAAAACATCGGTGGACACATTATTAAAAATTGGTATGTGGACTGGTTATATAGTTTGTTTTTACACGGTATATTTCTATGGCTTAGATTACTTTATTACGGTTTTGTCATCTTCTGCACGAATTGCAAATGATGCATTAAATGCGAATACTGTAGGTTTATTAGGTGCCAATGCTATCGTTATGACATTGTATTACATGTTATACGATCGACCTCGTTGGTGGAATATTATAGCCTTACCTACATTGGGTATTCTAGCAGCTACTGGTAGTCGTAAAGCTTTAGTATTTGTTGTTGTTGGTACAGTATTACTATTTGTATTTAAAAGTTTACGTAGTGCCAATGTAGTAAATTCTATTGCTAAGATTATTGGCTCATTGTTAGCTCTTACTATCATTGGTATTGCAGTTTTACAATTACCTATGTTTTCAGAGGTTCTGGATCGTATGTCGAGTATGGTGGATGCTTTCTCCGGTACTGGTGGTGATTCATCTACCATTATTCGTTTAGCCTTGGTTGATATAGGATGGGATTTATTTTATCAATCGCCCATCACTGGGGTGGGGGTAAATAATCCATCTGTACTTACCTATTTTTTATATGGTAAAGAGAATTATTATTTACATAATAATTATATTGAACTATTAGCGGGTACAGGGATAATCGGCTTATTGGTGTATTACTCAATGTATGTGTATATAGCTTATAACTTAATTCGTTATCGAAATTTTCATAGCAATGAATACGTAATGGTGCTCATTTTATTCCTTTCTCAAATCGTCATGGATATGGGGATGGTGTCTTATGAAAGTAAGAGTACATATTTTTATATGATGATGTTTTATTTAGAGGTGCAATTGCTCCGGAAAGGACGTAAAAATGAAGCTCAGCAAGTTATGTAAAGTTGGCATGTCCTTTTTAACAAAACCTTACTATCGCACAAGAGTATTAATCAAATTAGGTTATTATGATTCTTTATCTGATGAAGAGTTTTTAAAGAAAGTATTCCCAAAATACATGGGCTATCCTCTAGATTTAGAAAATCCTAAAACTTTTAGCGAAAAGTTACAATGGCTAAAGGTTAATTACAGAGACCCTATACAAACTGTAATGGTTGATAAACATGAAGCTAAGAACTTTATTGCTCAACGGGTGGGTGAACAATATATAATTCGCACACTTGCTGTTTGGGATTCTGTAGAGGATATTGACTTTGATGCATTACCTAATCAATTTGTTTTGAAATGTACACATGATAGTGGGGGCATTGTTATCTGTAAAGATAAGTCATCCTTTGATCGAGAAGCAGCTAAAGCTAAATTAAGTGCATCCTTACAACGAGATTATTCGCGTATAGCCAGAGAGTGGCCTTATAAAGATGTTCCTCGTCGGATTATAGCAGAGGAATATTTATCTGAGCTAGGTAGCAATGAAATCTTAGATTATAAAATGTATTGTTTCCATGGTAAACCAAAGTTGACTGTAGTATGTTCTGACCGCTTTTCTAAAACAGGAACGCGTATGAATTTTTACGATATCGATTGGAAACCTATGGGCATTCATTTTGGGCATTATCCGCCGTTATCAACTGAGTTTACAAGGCCTGAAACATATGAAGAAATGCTAAGATTGGCTACTGAACTTAGTAAAGACTGCCCGTTTTTACGTGTTGATTTTTATGAAATAAAGGGACGACTTTATATTGGAGAATTAACATTTTTCCCCGGTGCAGGATTAGAAAAGTTTCGTCCTATGACAAAAGATTATGAATTGGGAGAGTGGTTACACCTTGAAACTGTACATCGGGGCTGATTTTGTCCCAACGGATATAAATAGAAAATTATTTGAATCTGGTAATGGAGAGGCTTTGGTTGGTAAGGAGTTACTGGGACTTCTAAAGGAATCTGATTTAAATGTATTTAATTTAGAGGTGCCTTTAACAGATGCATCTACTCCGATTAATAAATTTGGTAATAACTTAAAGGCTCCTACAAAAACAATCTATGGTTATAAGGCTTTAGAGCCTATATTTTTAACATTGGCTAATAATCACTCCTTAGATCATGGTGTAGAAGGATTAACTACTACACTGGAGTTATTAAAAAAGCATGATATTAAAAATGCAGGTGCTGGTGCTAATGTAAAAGCAGCTAAAAAGCCATTTATCTTTGAAAAAGAAGGTATACGTATAGGATTTTACCTATGTGCAGAACATGAGTTTACCATTGCTTCTTGTCATACAATGGGGGCTAATCCATTTGATGTATTAGAGAGCTTTGATGATGTAGAAGCTTTAAAGAAAACTTGTGATTATGTTATCGTCCTATATCACGGTGGGAAGGAGTTTTATCGCTATCCATCGCCAATGTTACAAAGATATTGCAGAAAATTTGTTGATAAAGGGGCAGACCTTGTAATTTGCCAACATAGTCATTGTATAGGTTCTCGTGAGGACTATGGTAAGGGGACTATTATTTATGGCCAAGGTAACTTTATCTTTAACTCCGAATCCTATATACATCATAAGGAGTTTGTAAAAGATTCCTTATTGATCAGTGTGGAGGCTACAAAGGATACCTTTGTTGTATCTGAAGTGCCAATTCGTGGTACCGAAAGGGGCACACGTTTGGCTACTGAATCAGAAGCTATTGAAACATTGACAGAATATAAAAAGCGAAGTGAAAACATTAGAGATGCTCATTTTGTTGCTCAAGCATATAAGGATTTTGCTGATACTCATGTAAAGCGATATTTGCGTGAATTTTTAGGTAGATCTTTTATTATCCGCGCAATAAATGGATTATTTGGACGAAAATTAATACAACTTATTTTAGGAAAAACAAGTTATTTAGCAATTCAAAATTACTTGGAATGTGAAGCTCACCATGAATTATTCTTGCGGGGCATTAAGAATATCAATAAAAAATAATGGATACAAAAATAGTAGCTGCTGCTAAATGGTCTGTTATAACAGAGGTTTTAGCAAAGCTTATTACACCACTAACAAATATAATATTGGCCCATATGCTAGCACCTACGGCATTTGGGATATTGGCAACAATTATGATGGTTATATCCTTTGCAGAAATGCTAGCTGATGCGGGATTCCAAAAATTTCTTGTACAGCATGAGTTTCAAAGTGATAAAGAAAAACAGGAGGCTACAGATGTAGCTTTTATTGCCAACTTAGTTCTTTCTTTACTCTTGTGGGGGGCTATTATAGTCGGTCGTGATGAATTGGCCGTATTAGTTGGAAATGATGGCTTAGGCATACCATTGGCCATAATGGGGGCCATGATTCCGCTCTCTGCTTTCAGTAGTGTACAAATGGCCTTGTATAGACGGGATTTTAACTTTAAGTTTCTACTTAACATTCGGCTCATCACAATTCTGACTCCTATATTGATATCCATACCTATGGCGCTCATGGGATATGACTATTGGTCTTTAATCGCTGGTATGTTAGGGGCTCAGTTATTTACGGCTTTGGCCTTATTGAAGAGTAGGAAAAATCAAATCCATCTCTACTTTAGTTCTCGAGTCTTTATGAATATGTTTAGTTATAGTGCATGGTCATTGGCTGAAGCATTTTCTATTTGGCTTACCGCATGGGTGGATACCTTCATTATTAGTCGCTTTTTGGATGCCTATTATTTAGGGATATACAAAATGCCTATGGCTATTGTTACAACTGTCATGGCTATGGCTACTTCATCTTTAGCGCCTGTATTATTTGCCGCTTTAAGTCGAGTTCAACAGGATGAACAGGCATTTTCCAATACATTCTTTACCTTCCAACGCTATATGGCTCTTTTTTTAGTACCTATAGGGATAGGCTTGTTTGTATTTCAAGACTTTGTTGTTGATCTCTTATTGGGACCACAATGGAAGTTAGCAGGTATTGTATTGGGATCTTGGGCCTTGAGTTCCGCTATTATGACAGTAACAGCGAATTTGATCTCTGAAGTATTCCGTGCAAAAGGAGTTCCTAATTTATCATTCTGGACTCAAATATTACATTTAGTTGTATTAATACCGGTAATTTATATTTGTATTCAGTATGACTTTAGTACATTTGTCTATGCTCGTTCAATAGTACGCATGGAAATGTTAATGGTTGCCATGATTTTCTTAGCATTATTTATACATATGAGTGCCCTTCGGGTGATTACTAATATAGGTGTATATCTAATTACTGCATCTATTGTTGGTGCTCTTGCATATAGTATTTTACATTTATATGATGCGGTATGGTGGACTATAGCTTGTATGATTTTATGCGTTGTATTGTATGTGGTTATCTTATATCTCATACCATCTGAGCGCACTATTATCACTTCTGGCGTTGATAAAGTATTAAGTAAAGTAAGACGCTCATAATTAACAGAACTATGAAAGGAGTACATATGCTTTCAAAAAATGTAGACTTAAACAACACGGTGATCCTAGTAACGGGAGCCGCTGGATTTGTAGGGGCTAATCTTGTTATGTCCCTGTTATCTGAAGCAGAAGGAACTCAAATTATCGGCATAGATTCTGTTAATGATTACTATGACGTGGCTTTAAAAGATTATCGATTGCAACAAATTGATGAGATGAGCAAAGATAATAAAAATACGTGGATATTTATAAAAGGGAATATTGCAGATAAGGCCTTTATTGAAGAAATTTTCTCTACTTATAAACCACGTGTTGTTGTTAATTTAGCAGCACAAGCTGGTGTGCGTTATTCTATTACGAATCCTGATGCTTATATTGAGTCTAATATTATTGGTTTTTACAATATATTAGAGGCTTGTCGTCATTCTTATGATAACGGTGGAAGTGGAGTAGAGCATTTAGTTTATGCATCATCGTCTTCTGTATATGGAGCGAACAAACAAATTCCATACTCTACAGATCATAAAGTAGATAATCCTGTATCTCTTTATGCGGCTACAAAAAAATCAAATGAATTATTGGCTTATTCTTATGCCAAGTTATATAACATTCCTAGTACAGGACTTCGTTTCTTCACTGTATATGGTCCTGCAGGGCGTCCTGATATGGCATACTTTGGTTTTACTAATACATTGCGTAGTGGCGGTACCATAAAAATCTTTAACTATGGTAATTGTAAACGTGACTTTACCTATATCGATGATATTGTAGAAGGCGTATCTAAGGTTATGTGTGCAGCACCAGAGCGTCGTAACGGAGCTGATGGATTGCCAGTACCACCATATGCTATTTATAACATTGGTAATAGTCATCCTGAAAATCTCCTCGATTTTGTACGTATTCTTTCAGAGGAATTGGTTTCTGCTGGTGTATTACCAGAAGATTACAATTTTGAAAACCATAAAGAATTAGTAGCTATGCAACCCGGTGATGTACCTGTCACTTATGCAGATACAAGTGCTCTAGAAGAAGATTTTGGATTTAAACCGAATACATCTTTACGCGAAGGGTTACGGAAATTTGCTATATGGTATAAAGAGTTTTATATGACGGAGGGCAAATAAATGAAGATTGCAATTGCTGGGACCGGCTATGTAGGCCTTTCAAATGGTGTTTTACTAGCACAACATAATGAAGTAGTAGCCCTCGATATTATTCCTGAAAAGGTAGAAATGTTAAATCGCAAAGAGTCACCTATTGTAGATGCAGAATTGCAAGAGTATTTGGCTACTAAAAAAATAAACTTTAAAGCTACCTTGGATCCTGTAGAGGCTTTTACAGGTGCTGATTATGTTATTATTTCAACCCCTACTAATTATGATCCTCAAAAGAATTTCTTTGACACATCTTCTGTAGAGCAAGTTATCAAAACAGTATTAGATATTAATCCAGATGCTGTTATGGTTATCAAGTCAACAGTACCAGTTGGGTACACAGCTCAAATGCGTAAGGAATTTAATACAGAGAACTTGATATTCTCTCCAGAGTTCTTACGCGAAGGTAAAGCTTTATATGATAATTTACATCCTTCCCGTATTGTAGTAGGGGAAGACTCTGAACGGGCCCGCCGTTTTGGACAACTCTTAGCTGATGGTGCTATTAAGGAACATGTACCTCAATTATATACAGATTCTACGGAAGCAGAAGCGATTAAATTATTTGCTAATACGTATTTAGCTTTGCGCGTTGCATACTTTAATGAGTTAGACTCTTATGCTGAGGTTCGTGGCCTTAGTACAAGTCAAATTATTAATGGTGTTTGTTTAGATCCTCGTATTGGAGACTTCTATAATAATCCATCCTTTGGTTATGGTGGGTATTGTTTGCCAAAAGATACTAAGCAATTATTAGCTAACTATAATGATGTTCCACAAAATTTAATCTCTGCTATTGTAGATGCTAATAGAACTCGTAAAGATCATGTTGCAGATGTTATTATAGGGAAGAATCCTAAAATTGTTGGTATTTATCGCTTGACGATGAAAATGAATTCTGATAATTTTAGAGCATCTGCAATTCAAGGTGTAATGAAACGAATTAAAGCGAAGGGGATTGCAGTAGTTGTTTATGAACCGACTCTTGATGCAGAAGACTTCTTTAATTCCCCTGTGATTCGTAACTTTGAAGACTTTAAACGTGTTAGTGATGTCATAGTAGCTAACCGTTGGGATAATAGTTTAGAAGATGTGAAGGATAAAGTTTACACAAGAGACATTTTTGACCGCGATTAATATAAGTATATGTATTGTGGCGTTTAGGAGAGTAGTATGAAACGTTGGATACTATATATCCTGTTAGGGCTAATAGTATTTTTTATATGGGATAATTCGATGCAGAATGGTGGATCATCAGATGGATTTAGTTTACTTTTTGCAGAGACTTTGACTCCTATAGCAAATAAATTAGGCTTTCATGGAAATATATGGACCTTAAATAGGATTGTTCGAAAATTAGCACATCTCACAGAGTTTACAATTCTTGGTGGTGTTTTATATACGATTCTACGTCGATATATTACATATGGTACCGTAATTAAGACTATAGGTTTAGGAATGTTGATAGCTAGTCTTGATGAATTTATACAAAGATTTTCACCAGGCCGTAGCTCTCAGATCTCAGATATTTTGATTGATACTGTTGGTGTTGTTATTGGTATTCTAGTAGCAAAGCTAGTCCATTACATCAGGTATAGACGAAGTACATTTAAAAATTAAATTGTTAATAATATACAAATGAGTGGAAAATACCTCATAATCTTAGTGATTATGAGGTATTTTTAATGAAGACGAGATGAAAATATAAAAAATATATTAAATGAGCATATTATAATTTATCTATTTTTATATAAAAACCACTGTACAAGCCAATTTTCCCTTGATATAATCATGAATAGAAAATGAAAAATAAATGAGATAAACATGAACTTTATAAAGAGGACGAATTCTGTAAGGGATTATCGTAAGTAGAAGGGAAAGAATATGAATCGCGTGGTTGACTTACATGGTTGCATTTTGCCAGCTGTGTTAGGGCCTCAAGGGCCACAAACAATGGCAGAATCAGTAAAAATGATAAAATCCTTGGCTGAACAAGGAATTACAGATATTTTTAGTACACCTGATGTAACAGTATCTATGGATATGAATACATGGGATGAAATGGAAACAACATTGAATGATGTAAAACTTGCAGTAGGGGAGCAACAAGTGGATGTTACTATTCACAGTGGTGCTCGCGTTTTACTTTGTGATGAAATGGTTGAATATATCGTTACTCAGCGCAATCAGTATTTGTTGGGTAATAGCCATTTTATGTTAGTAGCATTACCTGAAAATAGTAAAGTTCACCATATTAATGCATGGTTGCTAAGCTTACTAGATATGGGCATTGTTCCTATTATTAGTGAAGTAGAGACACATCGTCAATTGTTTACTAAACCAGAGCAATTGTTGGAATGGGTAGATAAAGGGATACTAATTCAATGTAATATGGCTTCCTTTAATCATAGCAATGCTAACTATCATAGAGCTATTGAGTTATATCGCAATGGTTTAATTCACTTCTTTGGTACTGGTTACTGTAATGAAAGTGATGTACAAGCACATCAAGGCTACGTAGAAGCTATTTCTAAATTAGATAGTACATACAAAAAAGATTTGTTGCCAAATATTCATCTCAATGAGCGTGATCTTTTAGCAGATCGCACATTCTATCCAACTGTTCCGTCTAGTTGGGTGGGTCAAAAGTCTAATTTTTTGACTCGTCTATTTGGTTTTACATTATAATTTATATAGGTTCTTTTATTCATGCTGTATTGGCATGGCTAAAAGAACCTATTTTTACTTTATATTGTATTTGTTCTTGAAAACAACCACCATATATAGTATACTGAGTTAGCAGTAAAAATAGAGAATTTACTAATAATTCTTTACGTTTTTACATATAAATTTATAAAAGTATGGTATACCATACTTTTTTCTTTGTCATAACATATATTTCAGCGGTAACAAAATGGGGAGGTTGCCAATATGTTGCAGGTCATTAAACGGGATGGTACAAAGGTACCTTTCGACAAAAACAAAATTGCTTTGGCTATAGAAAAAGCCGAGCATAGCAGTACAGGGTTGTACGAAGAGGGGTTGGCACAGCGTATTGCTGATGAAATAGAAGAATATGCTACAAAGCTCCAAAAGGACATGACAATTTATGCTATTGAAGATCAAGTGTACTACAAGTTGATTGAGTATCATAATCCTGCAACGGCACGTGCCTATGAAGGTTACAAAGCTGTACAAGCTTTTAAACGTCGTCAAAATACTACAGATGATGATGTAATTGGTTTATTAGACCGTAGTAATGTTAGCGTTCTCGACGAAAACTCTAATAAGGATGCTGCAATTGTATCTACACAACGTGATTTAATTGCCGGTGAAGTATCTAAGGATATTGCTCGTCGTAAATTAATTCCTACAGATATTTTAGAGGCCCATGATAGTGGTGCAATCCACTTCCATGATATGGATTACATTATCCAGCCTATGTTTAACTGTTGCTTAATCAATTTGGAAGATATGCTTACAAATGGTACGGTAATCAATGGTAAGAAAATTGATACACCTAAATCCTTCCAAGTTGCATGTACGGTAACAACGCAAATCATTGCTCAAGTTGCATCTGGTCAATATGGTGGTCAAAGCATTAATGGCATTGATCGCATCTTGGCGCCATTCGTACGTAAATCTTACGAAAAAATCCTTAACAATGTTATTGAAGAACAAGTTGAGATTTACGGGATGGAACCAAATATGGAAAAGGCTCGTGAAATTGCGTGGAAACGTACGCGTAAAGAGGTTAAGGATGGCATCCAAACTATCCAATATCAAATCAATACATTGATGACTACAAATGGTCAATCTCCATTTGTTACGTTGTTCATGTATTTTAAACCTGATTATGAATACGCTAAAGAGGCTGCTCTCATTACAGAAGAGATTTTACGACAACGCATTAAGGGTGTAAAAAATGAAGCTGATGTATATATTACGCCAGCATTTCCTAAATTGATTTATGTTCTTGATGAACATAATGTAACGCCTGATAGTCCATATTACTATTTAACTGAACTTGCTGCACAATGTACGGCTAAACGCATGTATCCAGATTACATTTCCGCTAAGAAGATGAAGGAAAACTATGAAGGTAATGTATTTAGCCCAATGGGATGTCGTTCTTTCTTATCTCCTTGGAAGGATGAAAAAGGAAACTACAAATTTGATGGACGCTTTAACATGGGCGTTGTAAGTTTGAACTTACCTCAAATTGGTATCTTAGCTCGCGGTAGTGAAGAAAGATTCTTTGAAATTTTAGATAAACGTCTTGAATTAGCGGAAAAAGCATTACTATTACGTTACAACTTATTAAAGGATGTAGTAAGTGATGTATCGCCAATTCATTGGCAACACGGTGCTATTGCGCGCCTAAAAAAAGGAGAGAAAATCGCTCGCTTCCTTACTGGTGGTTATGCAACAATTTCTCTTGGCTACATCGGTATTTATGAAGCAACTCGATTGATTACTGGTCAGTCTAACACAGGTGAAAAAGGGCGTGTATTCGCCATGAAAATTATGGATCGTTTAAATGATGCCATCAATCTATGGCATGATAAACATAATCTTGGCTTTGGTTTATATGGTACACCTGCTGAAAGCTTAACAAATCGATTCTCTTCTCTCGATCGTGCTCGCTTTGGTGTAATTGAAGATATTACTGATAAAGGGTATTACACTAATAGTTATCACGTTAATGTTCGTGAAGAAATCAATGTATTTGATAAGTTTAATTTTGAATCTGAATTCCAAAAGAAATCGACCGGCGGTTGTATTTCCTATGCGGAAATTCCGAATATGACTAACAATATCCCAGCTGTTTTGACTATGATTCAATATATTTATGATCATATTTCTTATGCTGAGTTTAATACCAAGTCCGACTACTGTCACGAATGTGGTTTTGATGGTGAAATTAAGGTCAATGAACATAATGAATGGGAATGTCCTCGTTGCCACAACACAAACCGTGATAAATTAACTGTTATTCGTCGTACTTGTGGTTATTTAGGTGAAAACTTCTGGAACGAAGGTCGTACGAAAGAAATCAAAGATCGTGTAATGCACATTTAAAATTATTAGAATTATAGTTACTATAAATACATGGTAAAAGCTGTGCTTAAGGCACAGCTTTTACTGCGTTTGTAAGAAATAGAAATATATCTATATAGTGTTGATCATTTGATATGCACTACTATGGAGGTAATTATGAGATATGGGCAAATAAGACAATATGATATTGCCAATGGAGAAGGAATTCGTACATCTATATTCGTAACAGGGTGCACACATTGTTGTTATAACTGTTTTAATGAAGAGTATCAAGATTTTAATGCCGGTAAAGTATGGACACAAGCTGAAACAGATCTAGTTGTCTCTTATGTTAAGAATCCTAACTGCTCAGGTTTAACTTTATTGGGTGGAGAGCCTTTCCAAAATGTACAAGGTTTATTATCTGTAGTAAGAGCTGTACGAGAAGCTGCACCGGAAAAGAAAATTTGGGCCTATTCAGGATATGAAATAGATGATATTTTAGAGGATGAGTTGAGAAGTGCTTTATTACACGAAATTGATATCCTCGTAGATGGACGATTTGTAGATGAACTTAAAGATCCAGCATTACGATTTAGAGGTTCATCTAATCAACGTATTATAGATGTTAAGAAAACATTAGAAACTGGTGAAGTTGTGTTAGCAATGGAGTAAGTATGGCATTTGATAAACGTTTAATAGGTCTCATAATTGTTGTTGGATTTATAGCGGGATTAGTAGGGGCTTCTTATACACATTTAATGCATAGTATTCAGCATTTTGTATATAATTATTCTTCTGCAGATCATATGAGCTTTGGTGCTGCTGTAGCGCGAGTATCCCCAGTAGAACGATTGATACCACTTATTATTTGTGGTCTCATAGGTGGTGTGGGCTGGTTTCTTATTCACCGATATGGTAAAGGTGTTGTAGATATTAAAACTGCGGTTTCCGGTAAGATGGATATGAATCCCATCACTACTGTTTTACATGCAACCTTACAAATTATTACGGTAGCTATAGGTTCACCTTTAGGGCGAGAAGTAGCCCCTCGTGAAGCAAGTGCGGGGATTACAACTTTTTTAGTTAAGCACTTTGACATAAAACAAGAAGATCGCCAATTATTGATTGCTTGTGCTGCAGGCGCGGGCTTAGCAGCAGTTTATAATTCACCATTATCGGCGGCAATCTTTACGTTAGAAACCTTGCTCCTTACTTGGAATATACGCGCCATGAGTGCTGCACTTATATGCTGTGGATTAGCAACTTTTGTAACTCGACAAGCTGGTGTAGGGGATGTCATTCAATATACAATGGCTCAACCTAGCTTGGGTAGTCACTATGTAGAATTTTCTATCGCCTTGGGCGCTATTGTTGCTTTAGGTGTAGTTTTATTTAATATTACTCAAGGTAAGTTACCTTCTATTCATCGTAGCAGTCCTATTATGATCCCAATATCTATCGTTGCGTTTACAATTATTGGTGCGTTAGCTATGTATTTCCCTGAAATTTTAGGGAATGGTAAGGCTGGGAACGAATTAACCTTTACTAATGATATTACATGGACTTATGCTCTAGGATTATTTGGTTCTAAGTGGGTAGCGGTATTACTCGCATTAGCAGCTGGAGCTTATGGTGGGCGTATTACTCCATCTATGATGTTGGGAAGTACGTTAGCCATAGTATTTGGTACTTTTTGGTCTATTGCTGTAGCTCCTATATCATTAGGTATGGCTGCCTTTATCGGTGCTGTAGCATTTTTAGGACTAGCACAGAAGATGCCTATGACATCTTGCGTATTTATGCTTGAGTTGACTAGATTTTCCGTAGAGATGTTATTCCCTATAGCGTTGACCATGGGCACAGCACTTATGGTAGAACAAATTATTCAGTCAAAACTAAAGAGTGATAAATAGTAATCTAAACACATGGATGCTTCCCTGTATTTTACAGGGGGCATCCATTTTGTTTTTTTGATCCTTTTGTTGTTGTAATAGTTAATATATTCTTCTATCGCTACTACAAAAGTATTAAATGATGAATATTCTTTTCAATAGAATAATTTAATAGTATATATAAGAATATCGAGGGCTGTTCGAGTGACGGTGCCTCGATATTTTTGTATATCGAAAAATTGATAGTTTGAACGCATAATTATGTGAAAATAAAATGAAAAAAATTTTACTTATACAGTAAAATGTGGTATTTTAGTTATATGATTTTGAGAAAATCGATATAGTCTCAGTGATTATCGATTGGTTACTGTAATTTTTATGTAAGTGGATATAGTTAGTTTAATTTAAAGGGGTAAGATTGATGAATCGAGTTTTTAAAGTAATTTGGAATCGTACAAAGGGGTGTTACGTAGTCGTAGCGGAAACAGCAAAGAACATGACGAAACGTTCTTCTTTGTCGGTTGTATTTTCTAAAATGGTAGGTGCTACTGCGCTTGCCGTTATGTTGACGGGCGTTATGATGCCTACGGATGCTTTGGGGGCACCGATTAAAAATGGTATCAACGCACAAGCTGAAAATGACGGTGGTATCGCAATTGGTGATAGCACAAATGCTCGGGGTACTAATTCTATTGCTATCGGTACAGGTGCAAAAGCAGCCGGTGAAAGTACTGTAGGCACGAATATCCCGACAAGTACAGTAGCTATAGGTCAAGGGGCACAAGCTTTGGAAAACGGAGATATCGTTATCGGTCGTTCCGCAAAGAGTATTGTTTCTACGCATCATGGTAATCCTGGATCCGGCGCTGTTGTTATGGGGGCGGATGCTGCTTCCTACGGTGCTCGTGGTGATGTGGCTATCGGTGCATCTGCGGAAACAAATGTAAAAATTAAGAATGATGGCGGTACTGTTAACCCTAAATATGCGCAAGGTGTAGCTATCGGCAGCACTGCGAAAACTTATGGTACACAGTCTCTTGCTCTCGGTGCAGATACAAGAGCTATCGGTAATTCATCCGTTGCCATCGGCGGTGATGATATCGATATGGCTCGTACTGAATTGGAAACAACTGTGCCTCAATTGGCTGCTGGAAACGGTATTAAAAAGAGCTTTAACAAGGAAATTGAAGATAAATTCGCCGGCACTCTTGGTTCGGCATCTATTAATGTAAAAGGTAAATATGCAAATACGGCGGCTATCGGTGATGCAACTACGGCTATCGGTACATTGAGCGAAGCCTATGGTACAGGCTCTACAGCAATCGGTATCAACTCTTTGACTAAAGGTGTAGCCAGCACCGGCATCGGTATCATGACACGTAGTTGGGGAACAAATTCTCTTGCTCTTGGTACGCAGGTTGGTGCTTACGGTGATCGTTCATCCTCTATCGGTGATACGAACCAGGTCGGTTTAGATATGAAAGACGGTTCTAAATCCGGGAAAGAGTCTGCTGCTGTTGGTTCCAAGAATACGATTTACGGTAATCAGGCGTATGCTATCGGTGCAGGAAATACTATCGGTTCCGCTACTGTTATGACCACGACGGAAGCAAATGGTAGTGGTGCAGGTGCCGATCAGGATAAAATTACAACTGTTACAGACGGTACTGTTAAAGGTAATATGTCTGGTGCATTCGGCTATAAGAACAGTATTACGGCCGATAATTCTTATGTAGTGGGCAGTAACTCCAATGTTTCCGCTGATGGGGCTATGGTTCTCGGGAACAATGCTTCCGTGACGGCGAAAAATGCTGTGGCTCTCGGTAATAATACAAAGGTAGATAATGAAAGCGCTGTAGCTCTGGGGACCGGTTCTGAAACGGCAGCAGCTGTAGCGACACCTTCCGCAACCATTAACGGGGCTGTACATAACTTTGCAGGTATTAATCCGGCATCCACCGTAAGTGTCGGCAAGGCAGGCATGGAACGGACAATTACTAATGTAGCGGCAGGTCGTATTTCCGATACTTCTACGGATGCTATCAACGGCAGTCAATTGCATGCAGTTACTTCGGAGATGGATAAGGGCGTGGCATATGCTGGTGATGTGAAAGCTGCATCGGCTACAGCTAATAAATTTACTCGTAAATTTGGTGAACAGACGAATATTGTCGGTGGTGTGACCGATCCGACAAAACTATCCGATAATAATATCGGCGTTGTATCCAACGGAACGGATACATTAAATGTAAAATTGGCGAAAACGTTAACCGGTCTAGAAAGCGTTACTGCCGGCAGTACGACTATCAACAATGACGGCTTGACTGTAGACGGTAAGACTTATGTAACGCCGAATGGTATTGATGCGAACAATCAGAAGATTACCAACTTGGCGGATGGTAGTAATCCTAATGATGCAGTTAACTACGGTCAGTTACAAAAAGCTATCAACGGTACTGCGAAGGCATCCACTGTGAAAGCAAAGGATGCGAATGTAACCGTAACGGAAGGTACGAATGCGAATGGCGGTAAGGAATTTACTGTCGGTTTAGGCAATAAAATCAATGTCGGTGCTGCCCACCCTGTAACTGTAGATGGTGATACAGGTCATGTAACAGGTCTCACGAATACGGATTGGAATGTGGATAATCCAGTGGCTGTATCCGGTCGTGGTGCTACGGAAGATCAGTTGAAGAAGGTTAACGACAAAGTTAATACGAATAGATCCGACATCGACAAAAATAAACAGGATATTGCGGGTAACAAACAGAACATCACTAAAAATGCCGGAGATATCGCCAACAATACGCAGAACATCAATAAGAATAAACAGGATATCTCCGATATCAATAAAACTATTGAAAAAGGCTTGAACTTTGCCGGTGATACCGGTGCCGTAAGCAACAGAAAATTAGGTGATACCGTAACTATCAAAGGCGGTGCTGATGTAGCTAAATTATCCGACAATAATATCGGTGTTGTATCCGACGGTAACGGTACATTGAATGTAAAATTGGCGAAAGAATTACAGGGGTTAACGTCTACAACTTTCACAAACGGTGGTAATAACACTGTTATCAACGGTGACGGTATGACAATCAATCCTGCCAGCGGTAATAAGGTGAGCCTCACAAAGGACGGCCTCAATAACGGCGGTAATAAGATTACGAATGTAGCCGACGGTACGGATCCTAAAGATGCGGTTAATAAATCTCAATTGGATAAAGCTACAGCAGCTGCATCCACAACGGTATCTGCAGGTAATAATATTACTGTGACACCTAGCACCAATGCGAATGGTTCCAAGAACTATGAAGTAAGTCTTAAAGATCAAGTGACATTGGGCTCTGATGCTACGAAACAAATCGCAATGGATGGTACTACAGGTACTATCAAAGCTGGTGATAAAGTTACAATCGACGGCAACAAAGGTACTATTAAAGCTGGCAACGTAACAATTGACGGTGAAAACGGTACAATTAAAGCTGGTGATAAGGTGACTATCGATGGTAAAGATGGTAAGATTGCAGCAGGTAAAGTCTCTGTTGATGGTAAAGACGGCTATGTGACAGGCCTAGAAAACAAAGATTGGGATCCTGACAACATCACAAGCGGTCGTGCGGCTACAGAAGATCAATTGCAAAAATCTCACAAATCCTTAGATAATAAGATTAATAACATAGGTGATGAAATCACGAAAAAAGGTATGGATTTTGCTGGTAATACAGGTGAATTCCACCGTAATCTAGGCCAAAAGGTTACTATCAAAGGTGAAGGTACAGAGTCTGACGATAAATACTCCGGCGAAAATATTAAAACAGTAGCCGACCAAGATGGTAATGTTAATATCAAGATGGCGAAAAACCTTAAGACTGACAGCTTAACTACTGATAAGGTAAAAGTTGGTAAAAACAGTCAAGATGGCGTATCTATTACTGGTCCTAATGGTGCTGACGGTACAGACGGCAAAGTAGGTATCACAGGCAAAGACGGTAAAGATGCTGTATCCATGTCCGGTAAAGACGGCATTGGTCACATTGGCTTAAACGGCAAAGATGGTCGCAGCGCAGATATCACTGTTGAAAAAGGAGATCCTGATCTCGAAGGTAAAGAAATCACTCGCATTAAATACCAAGACGAAAACGGTAAGACACATCAAGTGGCGACTAAAGACGACGGTATGAAATACGGTGGTGACTCCGGTGATGTTATCAAGAAAAAGCTTAACGAACAAGTAAATGTAATCGGCGGTATCACTGATGCTAGCAAGTTGACTACAGAAGATAATTTAGGTGTCGTATCTGATGGTGCTGGCAACCTTAAGGTTCGTATGGCGAAAGATTTGAAAGGTCTTGAAACAGTCACAACTAAAGATGCTGCAGGTAATACTACAGTTATGAACGGTGGCGGTGTAACGATTACACCTGCTAACGGAAATACTGTAAGCCTTACTAAAAACGGTTTGGATAACGGCGGTAATACAATTACCAATGTCGGCCCTGGCGTAAATGGTACCGATGCGGTTAACGTAAATCAATTGAAAGATGCTACTGGCGGCTTGTCAAATGCCATTAATGCGGTAGCGGGCGAAACGCAACGTGTGGGCGCTCATGCGGCGGCAATTTCAGCGTTGAAACCTATTCAGTATGATCCGTTGGAACCGACTCAGGTGATGGCCGGCATCGGCAACTATCGCGGTGAAACGGCGGCGGCTCTAGGCATTGCACATTACACGACGGAAGATACAATGTTCCATGTAGGGATGTCCGTAGGTAGCCACCATAACATGGTGAATGCTGGTGTAACTCGTAAATTCGGCACTTCCGATGCGAAGAAAGCTGTTCCTGAACGTTATAAGGGCGGTCCTATCAGCTCTATTTATGTGTTGCAAGATGAAGTAACAGCGTTGAAAGCTGAAAATGCACGCATGCAAGAAAGCCTCCATGAGTTGTCTTCTGTTAAGGAGGATAATGCACGTATGCAACAACGTATTGATGAATTATCCTCTGTGAAGGAAGATAATGAACAAATGAAGGCTCAAATTGCATTGTTGATGCAACAAGCAGGTCTTACAAAATAATCGAATCTGAATATTCGAGTTCTTCATGGCTCATGTAAGGATTGTGAAAGCCGCCCTTCGGAGGGCGGCTCATCATAAGGAGGATGTATGAAATTCAAAAAAATTATGCCTGTATTGGCGCTTGCTTGTGTATGTGCAGTTGGTCAGGCGGATGCGGCTCGGGATACTTTGATGATGCCAGAACAACCAGCTGAACCATTAAACGTGATTGAAGCAGAAGTGGCTATTCCTGTACCTAGCGAAGAAGTTCGTGAAGTAGTGAATGCTTTCACACAATTCCAATTGGATCAAAAAGATAAATATATCATGGACGACTCTCGTATTATGAAGGGCCAAGAACGGTACCGCAATAATGCATTGTATTATATGAACGTTCGTCGTAGCTGGTACATTGTGAGTCATCGTTATAAGAAAGACAGCTATGCACGCATGGCGTTAGATCGTTTGTACAATGATTATAAAGACTTCTTTATGAATCATGTGACTGTGTCTGACGATAAAAAGATGGACTATGCACAACAAATCATCGATATCTTGGAGCGCAATACGGCCAATGTACATGATGATGAATTACGTTTCTACATGAATGAAATGGTTATCTTTAGCTTGAAAGAAGCTATGAAAGACGGCAACAATCGCGTGAAACCAGCCGAATAAGAAGATATTCCTAAGATGATGGAAGAACATCGTAGGGTGGATCTTCGACAAGCGATTTATGCACCAACAATTCAATAAAATTTAGACCACATAAATTATGAAAGCCGAGGCAGTGATTGCCTCGGCTTTTGTTATTGTCTTTAGACTGGTTCGCGACGTAGTCGCGAATCATAAAACCACCCGTTTTACGGGTGGTTCTGATTATTTGTGCAAATTTTATTGTATATGTGATTATACGATTTTGGCGTTTTTATCGTATTCCTCGCCACCTGCATCAGGAAGCATACCGTACTCAATAGTCCACAAGTGTTTATATTTTAAAGCTTGATTGTGAATGCGTTCAATTTGAGTTTCATCTGTGCGAACAACACGAGCTGGAATACCGACCACTAATGAGTTAGGAGGGATTACAGTATTTTCTTTTATTACTGCACCAGCTGCAATAATAGATCCAGATCCGACATGACAACCACTGAGTACAATGGCACCCATGCCAACTAACACATTGTCTTCGATTGTACTAGCATGAACGATGGCACCGTGGCCGATTGTTACATAATCGCCAAGGACGCATGCTTTATCGTCGTCCACATGTAGTACAGAATTATCTTGTACATTAGAGTAACGACCTACAATAATTTTATTTACGTCGCCACGAAGTGCACAGTTTTGCCAAATAGATGCATATTCTTTAAGTTCTACATCACCAGCAAGTTCAGCACCGGGCATTACGCAACTTTTAGGATCTAATTTTGGATATTTTCCATGAAATGGTAACATATGGTACTCCTAATTCATTAAACAATTTCAAGAAGGCGTTGAGCCTTACGAATAGACATAATAGCTTCGTTCATTACAGATTGAACGATTGTATGAGCTGGCTCAATAGCTACAAGACGATTCAATGCTTGACCGACTTGTACAGCACCGTTTACAACATCGCCATCAATAGCAGCGCGTTTATTAGTGCCTTGAGACATTTTTGTCCGTTCTTCAGGGGTAGTAACGCCATCAGTTTCTGCTGCTAAATAGCGAGTAGTAAATTCATTTTTTAAACTACGAACACCACCGTGGCCAGAGAGAAGACCAGTTACAACAGAATCAGTATCTGTAGCTTTGATAATGGCTTCTTTCATATTTTTGTGTGCTTGGCATTCCTCAGCAAGTAAGAAGCGAGAGCCCATTTGTACACCTTGTGCACCCATTAGTAATGCAGCGGCAAGACCGCGACCATCTACAATAGAACCAGCAACTACTACAGGAATAGAAATTTCTGGTAAAATGTTTTCCATTAAGGACATAGTTGTTTGGCTACCGATGTGACCACCAGCTTCCATACCTTCTACGATCATCGCATCGGCTCCAGCTTCTTCGATACGTTTAGCTAATTTGAGGGAAGGGACTACAGGGATAGCTTTGATACCAGCCTCTTGGAGTGGTTTAATATATGGTACAGGATTACCAGCACCTAGTGTTACAAATGCAGGTTTTTCTTCGATAATAATATCTAGTAACTCGTCTTTATTAGGTGCCATTAACATGAGGTTAACACCGAAAGGTTTATCAGTTAACTCTTTACATGCACGAATTTCATTACGTGTCCATTCAGCATCACGACCACCAAGGGCGATAACGCCTGTTGCGCCAGCATTAGCAACGGCAGCAACTAATTTGTGTTCAGATACCCAAGCCATAGCACCTTGGATAATAGGGTATTCAATTTGTAAAAGTTCCGTTAAAGCTGTTCTCATAAATCCTCCTATGATAACAATATAAATGACAATTTCTCTAATCGATAGCTCATAGTAACATAGCAAAATTCTTGTTATGTGTTTATTTCATAGAGAAGTAAGTGTTCATAAGTACATACTTATATAATAAGCTATTAGTTTATTTGTTTTAGAATATAATATAACTATATTCTCTTATATATAATAGTATAATATATAAATTATGTACACCTTGGGTAAATATTTTCGTTAATACGACAAAAACTGTTGGTATAATAAAGTCTATTATTTATATTGATAGAGGGATAGTGATGAAGAAAATTTTTGGGTAATTGAGTCTAAAAGCGTCTAAATGATAATAGATTTCAAATTAATGCGTAACACAAATCCGCATACTATATATGCTTTTTAAATATTAGGAAAAATGAGAAATTAAGAAAATGAGTATTGAAAAGTTTCGATATCTTTGATATACTACATTACAGATAGAGTATCTGAATTATAAAAGATAAACATTAAACAATAATTTTCAAGTGAAGGAGGAAATACTCATGGAAAAATACGTATGCGTAGTATGTGGTTGGGTTTATGACGAAGCTGTTGAAGGCGTAAAATTCGAAGATCAACCAGCTGATTATGTTTGCCCAATTTGCGGTGTTGGTAAAGACCAATTCGAAAAAATGTAATTGACTTACCAAAAAGACTATCTTGAGTCCGCTTAAGATAGTCTTTTTTATTTGACAAAGCACTATGTCATGTTTATAATATTATGAGTCGAGGTAAGATTATGAAACTGCAAGTAGAGCAAGCAAAAGAACATATAGGAAAGAAATTTCCTTATAGCTATACGATACCAACCTCTGAGCTTGGTGACGTAACTGCTTTTCCTTGGAGCCGTCATGATATAACCATTAATGGTGAGTTTTGGTTTGATGGTCAAAATTACATCGTTCAAGGTTCGATAGAGTCTAAAGGTGATTACGAGTGTTCACGTTGTTTAACTACAACAGAGCATGATCGTAAGGATTCCTTTGAGGAAATCTTTAGTGATTCTAGAGACGTTGCTGAAGATGTGATTCCTTTCGATGGAGAGGAAATTGACTTAACCGAACTAATTAGGGATACATTAATCATCAATGAGCCCTCTCAAGTGTTATGTCAGGATGATTGCAAAGGATTGTGCGTTCATTGCGGAGCAAATTTAAATGTTTCACCTTGTTCTTGTGAATCCTTTGTGGTGGATCCTCGATTTGCAGAGTTACGTGCTTTGCTTGATGAGAAAGATGATAGATTGTCCTAATGATTGTACTAAGGAGGTGCAGATAATGGCAGTACCTAAGCGTAGATTGTCTAAATGCCGTCGCGATCGCCGTCGTGCTAATTGGAAATTAGAAGCTCCTGGTTATGTAGCATGCCCACAATGCCACGAACCTAAGATGCCTCATCGTGTTTGCCCTACATGTGGTCACTATAAAGGTGAGCAAGTAGTAGCTAATGCTTAATATGTGAGCGGAAAAAAGACGCCTACTGTAGTAGTAGGCGTCTTTTTTGTATGCTTTTGTATACTTTTAGTAATATATATAACTTAATATACTTCATATGCATTAGTCAGTGCCGCTATTTTATAGTAATATAAAGCTGTAGAATAGTGGCATTTTTTTATACTTTTATAAACAAAATGATACTTAAACATAAAATAATATCTATATTTAGTATATATGAGTAAAATCTGTTACTATATATATGAAAAGCCTTGCCAATAGGGGAATTATTGTATATACTTAGGATGTAATATTAATACTAGGTCATAAAAGGTGGTCCCATGAGTCGGTTAAAGAAGCAAGAGCGCCAAAAGCAGTTACAAGAAAAACTGAATATTACGCCATTTCTTACTGATGAAGAATTGGCAACACACTTTAATGTAAGTGTGCCAACTATTCGTCTTGATCGACTAGAGTTGGGGATTCCTGAATTGCGTGAACGCATACGCGTCATGGCTACAGGTCAATCACAAGAAACGGTAGAACATGTACCGTACGAAGTGGTTGGTGAATTGATTGATGTCACGGAAGGGCAACAAGCGTTATCGATGTTGCGCACTACTTCTGACATGGAAGATCGATTTGGACATGTAGAGCCACAGTATTTATATGCTCAAGCAAATTCCCTCGCAAAGGTAGTCATGGGGACTACTGTTTGTTCTGCGGAGGTTGGAAATATAAAATATAAAAACCCAGTTGGAGCTGGTACTAATCTGGTGGCAAAAGCAGAAATTGTGCGTCGCCGTGGTAATAAGTTCTTTATTTGGGTCATTATAAGAGATAAAATAAAAGAAGTATTTCGCGCAAAATTTATTATGGAATCCGTAGAGAATAGGGTGTAGATTATGAAAATTGCAATAGACGCTATGGGTGGCGACTTTGCTCCATTGGAGACTGTACTAGGATCCATTGAAGCCGTACGAGCAAATGAACACATTGAAGTGGTGCTCGTCGGCGATGAGCAGCAAATTTTTAATATATTAGAAGCTAGGAATGAAGCTAAGAATCCACGCATTTCTGTACACCATGCCAGTCAAGTTATCGGTATGGATGAGCATCCAGGACAAGCATTGCGTAAGAAAAAGGACGCATCCATTGTGGTAGCAACATCTTTAGTTCGTGATAATGCTTGCGATGCCGTGATTGCTCCTGGTAGTACAGGTGCAGCTGTAGCAGCTGCATTGTTTGGTCTCGGTCGTATTAAGGGGGTTGATCGCCCGGTTATTGCAACTCCGATGCCAACAGTTAGTGGTATTACTGTTATGTTAGATTCTGGTGCTAACTCAAATAGTAAACCAAAACATCTTGTACAAGGTGCATTGATGGGTTCTGAATATGCAAAACTTTTATTAGGTAAAGAAGAACCTACAGTAGGGTTATTAAATATTGGCGAAGAAGCCACTAAGGGGAACGATGTCGTTCTAGCCACATATCCAATTTTGGAACGTATGAAAACTATTAATTTCAAAGGTAATATTGAGGGCCGTGATATTCCAAAAGGGGTCGTAGATGTTGTTGTTTGCGATGGTTTTGTCGGTAATGTGGTACTTAAATTTGCAGAAGGCTTGGTAACAGGTCTTACACAATTAGTAAAGGATAGCATTATGGCAGGTAGTATTTTTGCCAAAATTGGTGCTATGCTTGTAAAGCCAGCTTTAAAAAAGATGGCAAAACGCTTAGATCACACAGAAAATGGTGGTGCTCCACTCTTAGGGGTTAATGGGGTGTTTATGATTGCTCATGGTAGCTCCAAAGCTAAAGAGATCAAAACTGCTATTGAAATTGCTAGTGATTTAGTGGAACGTAAAATTATTCAACACATAAGAGAAACAATGGATATTGAAGGAGCCTTGAAGTATGACTATGATGAGTAAACCGGTTGGAATCATTGGTACTGGGAGCTTCCTTCCTGACAATGTAGTAACAAACTTTGATCTAGAAAAAATGGTTGATACCAATGACCAATGGATTAGAGAACGTACTGGTATTGAGGAACGACGCATTGCACCGGAAGGTATGAATACATCCTATATGGCGACTGAGGCAGCAAAAAAATGCTATGCAAATGGCTAAGGTTAGTGCTGAAGATATAGACGTGATTATTTTTGCTACCTTAACACCGGATATGATTATTCCTTCAGCCGCTTGTGTATTACAAGCGAATTTAGGCGCTAAGAATGCAGCGGCCTATGATTTACAAGCTGCATGCTCTGGCTTTGTATATGGATTGATTACTGCAGCTAGCTATATTAGCTCCGGTTTATACAAAAAGGTGCTCGTTGTGGGCGCTGAAATTCTCTCCCGTCGAGTAAATTGGAACGATCGTAGTACAAGTATCCTCTTTGGTGATGGCGCTGGTGCCGCAGTAGTATCTGAAGTCCCTGAAGGTTATGGCATTAAAGGTGTTGATATGGGTGCCGACGGTACTGGTGGTCCATCTCTTTGTATTCCTGCAGGTGGTACAGCCGTAGTTGCCAATGACCAACGCATTGAAGAAGGTTTAACATTCATTCATATGGATGGTTCTGAAGTATATAAATTTGCTGTTAAAACGATGGGGCGTACTGTTTTAAAATCTTTAGAACGAGCTGGAATGGAACTTAATGAGTTGGATTTCTTTATTCCACATCAAGCAAATATTCGTATTATTGATTCGGCTGCAAAACGCTTACATATGCCGATGGAAAAAGTATTTGTTAATTTACATAAGTATGGTAATACATCTGCCGCGTCTGTAGCGATAGCTTTGGACGAAGCTAATCGTGAAGGGCGTTTCAAACGCGGCGATAATGTTGCGTTTGCAGGATTTGGTGCAGGCCTTACATGGGCTAGCCTTGTCTTGAAATGGTATTAAGGAGGACACATCAAGATGATTAAGACTGACATTTGTGATTTATTGCAGATTGAGTACCCAATCTTACAAGGTGGTATGGCTTGGCTCGGTACTGCAGAATTAGCGGCAGCTGTTTCCGAAGCGGGTGGCCTTGGTATCATTGGGGCTGGTCATATGCCTCCTGATATTTTCCGTAATGAAATTCACAAATTAAAAGAGCGCACAAACAAACCATTTGGTTGTAATATTATGCTCATGTCTCCATTTGTTAAAGAAGTTATGGAAGTGGTTGTGGAAGAACGCGTTCCTGTAATTACAACAGGTGCTGGTAATCCTGGTGTGTATATTCCAGCTTTAAAAGAAATCGGTACTAAAGTAATTCCTGTAGTTGCTTCCGTATTACTTGCAAAACGCTTGTTGCGCGGTGGTATTGATGCAATTATCGCAGAAGGTACAGAATCTGGTGGTCACGTAGGCGATATTACTACTATGGCATTGATTCCACAAGTAGTAGATGCTGTAGATGTTCCAGTTATCGCAGCTGGTGGTATTGCTGATGGCCGTGGTATGGCTGCAGCCTTTGCATTAGGCGCTCAAGCAGTACAAATGGGTACGCGATTCGTATTATCCGAAGAATGTATTGCTCATGAAAACTATAAAAATGCAGTATTGAAAGCAAAAGATCGTGCCACTGTTATGACTGGTTTAACAACAGGTCATCCTGTACGTATCATTGATAATGCATTAGCTCATAAATATAAATCCCTTGAATTTAGCGGTGGTTCCAAAGAAGATTTAGAAAACTTAGGTGCAGGCACACTTCGTAAAGCTGCTATTGAAGGTGATGTAAAAGAAGGCTCTGTAATGATCGGTCAAATCTCTGGCATGTTAACAGATGTTAAACCATGTGCAACTATTATCAAAGATATCATGGCTGAAACTGAAACTGTAATTAAAAAACTTCAAGGTCTTGGTAAATAAGGAGGCCCTTATGAAAACGGCATTTGTTTTTCCTGGTCAAGGTTCCCAAAAAGTAGGCATGTTACAAGATTTGTACAATGCATATCCTATTGTGAAACAACGTTTTGAAGAAGCTGACGAAGCGCTTGGTTATTCTATTTCCAAATTGTGCTTTGAAGGCCCTGATACTGAACTTGTTAAAACTGCTAATACACAACCGGCTATCTTAACTGCATCTGTAGCTTGCTATGAAGTTCTTAAAGAACAAGGCTTTACACCTGATATCGTAGGTGGTCATAGTCTTGGTGAATACAGTGCTCTTGTAGCGGCAGGTGTATTGAATTTTAAAGATGCTGTGTATGTTGTTCATAAACGCGGTGAATATATGCAAGAAGCTGTGCCATTGGGCAAAGGTGCTATGGCAGCAATTCTAGCTTTACCTCGTGAACAAGTTGTAGAAATTTGTAAAGAGGTTAACGATTCTGTTGGTTCTGTGCAAGCAGTTAACTTCAACTGCCCAGGTCAAATTGTTATTGCTGGTGAAACAGCAGCGGTAGAAACTGCAGCAGAAAAGATGAAAGAAGCCGGTGCAAAACGTGCTGTTATGCTTCCTGTAAGTGCTCCATTCCACAGCCGTTTGATGGAACCTGCAGCTCTTCGTTTAAAAGAAGAGTTGGATAAAATCGAAGTGAGCGATGCTCAAATTCCTGTAGTGGCAAATGTGACAGGTAAAATTTTGACCAATGCAAACGATATTAAAGAGTCCTTAGTTACACAAGCTGCAAATCCTGTATTGTGGGAAGACTGCGTAGCTGAAATGGTTAACTTTGGTGTAACTCGATTCGTTGAAGTAGGTCCTGGTAAAGTACTTACTGGCTTTACTAAAAAGATCAATAAAGATATGGAATTAGCCAATGTTGAAGACATTGCATCCTTAGAGAAAACGCTTGAATTTTTGAAAGGGGTTCGATAAAATGCATTTAGAGGGTAAAGTAGCCATTGTAACTGGCGCATCCCGTGGCATTGGTCGCGCTGTAGCTATCAATTTAGCACAATCTGGTGCTGATGTGGTAGTTAACTATAGCGGTAGCGAAGGTGCAGCTCAAGAAACTGTTGAAGCTGTACAAGCTTTAGGCCGTAAAGCCATTAAAATTAAAGCCAATGTAGCTAATGCTGATGAAGTTGCAGCTATGGTGGAAGAAGCTCATAAAGAGTTTGGTCACATTGATATTCTCGTAAATAATGCGGGTATTACGCGTGATGGTTTATTGATGCGTATGAAAGACGAAGATTTTGATGCTGTTATAGATATCAACCTTAAAGGTGTATATTTAGTAACTAAAGCAGTATCTAAAATCATGATGAAACAACGTTCTGGTCATATTATCAATATGACATCTGTTGTAGGCGTTATGGGTAATGCAGGTCAAACTAACTATGCAGCATCTAAAGCTGGTGTAATTGGTTTTACTAAATCCTGTGCTAAAGAATTAGCAAGTCGTGGCATTACTGTTAATGCTATTGCACCAGGATTTATCAATACTGATATGACTGATGTATTACCAGAAAAAGTTAAAGAAGCTATGGTTGCAGAAATTCCATTGGGCCGTATGGCTAATGCTGAAGAAGTAGCGACAGTAGCAACATTCCTTGCTAGCGATTTTGCTAACTATATTACAGGCCAAGTCATCAATGTAGATGGCGGTATGGTGATGTAGTTTCAAAATTAGACTATATATAAATACACTTTGAAAGGAGGTGAACCACCAATGAACACTTTCGATAAAGTAAAAGCAATCGTTGTGGAACAATTAGGCGTTGATGAAGCTGAAGTTACCATTGATTCTACATTCATCGACGACTTAGGCGCTGACTCCTTAGATATCGTTGAATTGATCATGGCATTCGAAGAAGAATTCAATGTTGAAATCCCTGACGATGTTGCAGAAAAAATCAAAACCGTTAAGGATACAGTAGAATATATTGATTCTGCTAAATAAGCTGTAAAGCTGACAATTCAGCCGTACGGGAGGCCGAGTGGCCTCCCAACCGGTTTTATTTACAGGAGGATTTGATAGTGAAGCTCCCTGAACTTCGCATTGGGAATCTAGTGGCCAAAGTACCTATTATTCAAGGTGGTATGGCGATTAGATTGTCTACAGCTCGCTTGGCGGCAGCCGTTGCAAATGAAGGTGGTATCGGCCTTATTGCAGCATCCGGTTTGCCGTTTGATGAATTACGATACGAAATACAATTAGCTAGAAAATTATCACCTACGGGTATTATTGGTATAAATGCGATGGTAGCCGCAACACAATTTGCGGGCTTAGTTAAAACTGCCATCGAAGAGGGCATTGATCTTGTAGTAGCAGGTGCTGGTTTTTCAAGAGATATGTTCGCAATGGGCAAAGAGTCTGGTACGCCAATCGTACCAATTGTTTCGTCCGCAAAATTAGCTCGCATTTCTGAAGGTTTAGGTGCAGCAGCAGTAATCGTAGAAGGCTGCGAAGCTGGTGGCCACTTGGGGACGGATCGTTCCGCTCGAGAAATCGTTCCAGAGGTTGTAGCTGCTGTTAAAAACATTCCAGTTATTGGTGCTGGTGGTGTTCTTGATGGTCGTGACATCGTAGAAATGTTGAAATTAGGTGCTAGTGGCGTTCAAATGGGTAGCCGTTTTGCTGCTTCTGATGAATGTAATGCATCTGACGAATTGAAAAAAATGTATGTACGGGCTACTAATCCTGAGGATATTGTATTAATTCAAAGTCCTGTAGGTTTGCCTGGACAAGCAATTAAAAATAAATTTGCTGAATCTGTATTAGACGGTACTGTAGCACCTCCAACGGTGTGTGATAACTGTTTGAAACATTGTTCCCATAAATTCTGTATCATCCGTGCTCTTTCTCGTGCACAACAAGGTGATGTGGAAACAGGTTTGGTGTTCTCTGGCAATAATATGAGAAAAGTCGACAAGATTATGCCAGTTAAAGATATCTTTGCTCAACTAAAACAGCAAGTAGCAGAGATTGATTAATTTAAAAGGGCTGTATAGCTATAAGAGGTGGAATAATTGGAAAAACGTGTAGTAATTACTGGCTTAGGGGCAGTGACTCCTGTAGGTATCGGTAAAGAGAACTTTTACAATGCGTTATTGGCAGGTCAATCTGGTATTGGGCCAATTACACGCTTTGATGCATCTGACTATGCAACGCGTATTGCTGGTGAAGTAAAAGATTTTGATGTTACAAACTATGGCGTAGACAAGAAAGAAGCTCGTCGTATGGACCGTTCTGTAGAATTGGCTATCGGTGCTGCTGTTCTTGCTTGTGAAGATGCTGATCTTGATTTAGATAAACAAGATTTAGATCGTTGTGGTACTGTAGTTGGTACTGGTATTGGCGGTATCGACTCCATCCATGAAGTATATGAAACATTATTCGAAAAAGGTCCTGGCCGTGTAAGTCCATTTGCAGTTCCTATGATGATTGCCAATATGACATCTGCACGTGTATCCATCCGTCTTGGCCTTAAAGGTCCTGTTATTACAGACGTAACAGCTTGTACTTCTGGTACAAATGCTATTGGCGATGCTTTCCGTATTATCCAACGTGGTGATGCTGATATTATGTTTGCCGGTGGTACTGAAGCGGCTGTATCTCCTGCAGCTGTAGCTGGTTTCGCAGCTATGAAAGCTATGTCTACACGCAATGACGAACCAACAAAAGCATCTCGTCCATTTGACCGCGATCGCGATGGTTTCGTAATGGGTGAAGGTTCTGGTATCGTTGTTCTTGAAGAATTAGAACACGCAAAAGCTCGTGGTGCTCATATCTACGCTGAAGTTGTAGGTTATGGTACTAATGGCGATGCTTACCACATTACTGCACCAGCTCCAGGTGGTGTACAAGCTCGTAAATGTATGGAATTAGCAATTAAAGATGCAGGTATCGATCCTAAAGACGTTAACTACATCAATGCTCATGGTACATCTACTGGCCTTAATGACAAAAATGAAACATTGGCTATTAAAGAATTATTCGGCGATCATGCTAAAGACATCGCTGTTAACTCTACAAAATCCATGACAGGTCACTTGTTAGGTGCTGCTGGTGCTATCGAAACTATCGTTATGGCGATGGCTATCGAAACTGGTAAAGTTCATCCTACAATCAATTGTGACAATCCTGATGAAGGTTTGGATCTTGACTATGTTCGCGAAGGTGCACGTGACCTTCAAGTTAAATGTGCTCTTTCCAACTCTTTCGGTTTTGGTGGTCATAACGGTACACTTTGTGTACGCCGTTATGAAGACTAATGGTAGCTGTTGAAGCGCATAAGAGTAAGATGACACAAGCTCGTGAAGAATCTCTTCATGGGCTTGTTGCTCGTTTAGACATACCTGTGTCAGATATATCCATTTTAGATTGTGCTTTTACACATACATCTTATGCGAATGAACATAAATCAAAGCATATTAATCACAATCAGCGATTAGAGTTTTTAGGCGATGCTGTTTTAGATCTTATTATTGGGGAATACCTATTTAAGACATATCCAGACATGGCCGAAGGTAATTTGACGAAAATCAAGGCCGCTACAGTATGTGAGGATTCTTTAGCATCTGTAAGTCGTTCTTTGCAATTGGGGCAATATTTATTGCTCGGACATGGTGAATGTGCTTCTGGTGGTAATAATCGTAATTCTATTTTAGCGGATACCTTTGAGTCTCTCATTGGTGCTATCTATATTTCTACAGATTACCAAACGGCGATGAACTTCGTTTTAAAACATCTCATTACGTATATCAAGCAAGCTTTAGAAGGTAAACGGGGCAAGGATTATAAAACCTTGTTACAAGAATATGTACAACGAGATGGTGATAAACATATCGTCTATCGTTTGCTCAGTGAAAGTGGTCCCGACCATGCTAAGACCTTCCATATGGTGGTCGAAATCAATGGTGTTACTTACGAGGCAGGCTCTGGTAAAAGTAAAAAAATTGCAGAACAACATGCGGCTCAATTAACGTTAGAAAAGTTAATGGCCAAATAGAAAAGCGCCTAATGGCGCTTTTTTCTGTATAATAGTATATAGAATAGTAAATATATTTATCTTATAATCGTTGTATCGAAAGCCTTATATCTTAATATATTAATTACATATCATAAGGAATAAATACATGGATATTAATATAAAAGGTTTTGGCTGAGTTTATTTTATATAAGAAAGGAGAGTGACTATGAAACCATTTGGTATGATACCTTTTTTTATACCTCATGTAGGGTGTCCTTATGTATGTACATTTTGTAATCAGTCGCGTATTACAGGTCAATCTGGTATTAGTCACCTAACTCCAGAATATATACAGCAAACTATTAAGGATTATATTGGTAGCAAACGTAAGGATAAGTTTTGGGAGGTCGCTTTTTATGGTGGTTCTTTTACAGCCATACATAGCGATTTACAACATACATTATTAGAACCCGCTTATGAAATGCTACGACAGGGCATAATTGATGGTATCCGTTGTTCCACAAGACCAGATGCTGTCGGTGATGAGGCTATCTCATTATTACAGTCCTATGGTGTAAACACAGTAGAGCTTGGCGTACAGTCCATGAATGATGGTATTTTAGTCGATGCTAAGCGCGGTCATACAGCTCAAGAGGTAGTAGATGCTGTGGCACGATTAAAACAGCGTGGAATGGTAGTGGGCGTGCAACTTTTACCAGGACTAAAGGGTGAAACTTGGTCAACAATTCTAGAAACCGCTATTGCTGTAGTTAAATTAAAACCAGATTTTGTACGAATCTATCCTGTTCTTGTTATAGAAAATACGGAACTAGCAGATCAATATAGAGCTGGTACATATAAGCCATTAAGTACTGAGCAAGCTATTATATATTGTGCATTCTTAAAAGAATGGTTTGAAGAGCATAACATTGAAGTTATACGCACCGGATTACAAAGTAGTGAAGAGCTCGACTCGGGTAATAGCTTGATAGCCGGTCCCTATGAGCCAGCAATGGGTGAACTTGTCGTAAATGAACAGTATAAGCAGCGCATTGAGAGGTGTATTGATGAACACTTTTCTGAGAGCTCTTTAGGAGGCCAGTATACTTATAATTTTTCACCATTAAGTAATCATTATAGTCATAAGGTTGAATGTAGAACTCATGCGAATAATACGAATAAGTTGGCGAAACATAAGATACTGATTTCTTATCCTAGAAACCTGACATCAAAGGTACGAGGCCTTAAAAATCGCAATATTTTATATTTCCAAGAAACATATCCTCAATTTAGCATAGATTGGTGTGAAGATAATACGAGAAATACTGTTCGTTGCTGTATTGATGGCCTACAATATATGTTATAATAAAAGATATGATTATTCGGGGTTGTTAGTAGAAAGGAGGCAGTCATGCAATTACTTCGGTTAGAATTAAAGGGCTTTAAATCGTTTGCTGATAAAACGGTTGTAAAATTCTCACCAGGAATGACTGCCGTTATTGGACCTAACGGAAGTGGTAAAAGTAATATTACGGATGCTATGAAATGGGTTTTAGGGGAATCCAATGTCCGTAATTTACGTGGTCAAAAAGCAGAGGATATCATTTTCTCTGGTACGGAAAAGCGCAAGCCTATGAGTGCTGCGGAGGTTACTCTTGTATTTGATAATAGTGACCAACAATTAGATGTAGATATGGCTGAGGTAGCTATTACACGTCGTATTTATCGTACTGGTGAAAGTGAATTCCTCATCAATAAGCGATCTTGTCGCTTAAAGGATATCCATCTTTTACTAGCTGACACAGGTCTTGGTAAAGACTCGATGGCTATTATCGGTCAGAACCGCATTGATGCCATCTTGAACTCTAAGCCTGAAGAACGCCGATTGATCTTTGAAGATGTAGCAGGTATTTCTCGCTTTAAAATCAATAAAGAAGATGCATTGCGTCGTATTGCTAGTACGGACCGCAACATGGAACGCGTACGAGACGTAATGGCTACTATCGAAGAACAACTAGGACCTTTGTCTGAAAAGGCGGAAAAGACTAAAAAGTATATGACCTTAAGTCGTACAAAGCGCGACTATGATGGGGCATTAGGCTTTCACAATTATAAGACCTCTGATCGTTTATTAACGCGTTTCGAAAATGATAATATTGCATTTAAGAATGAAGAGATTGAGCTTCAAACTGAATTGTCTAAATTGGAAGCGCGCCGTCATACCTTGCAATCCGCATCAACAAAAGAGCAAGAACAACTCAAGTTGTGGGAAGCTCAGTATACGGAAAAGCAACGTGATGAAGAACGTTTAGCAGGTCATTTACGTCTGTTAGACGAGCAGTTGAAGACAGCTCATCGTGAATTAGATGAAATATCTATGCGTATTAGCGAACTAGAAGCTACGCAAAAGGGCGAAGAACAACAATTGCGCATTTTAAATCAGTTGATTCAAGATGAAAGTGCTCAATTAGTAGAAAAAGAGTCTAAGCTAGAAGCGTTAGAATCTAATTATAAAAAAGCTGTTGAAGATGTTAGCGCCGAGCAAGCTAAGTTCCAGTCATTGCAGTCTAATCGAGAAGCCTTTGAGCAACATCAATTAGAGCTTGTGAGCGCTATTGAAACAGCAAAGGCTAGTATTCGTAGCTTAGAATCTCGTAAGGAAGAGTCTACAAAACAATGTGAAGTTTTAAAGGCTGAAATAGGTCAAGTAGATAGTGACCTACAAGCAGCACGTGCTGAGTATGAAACATTGGGTCAGAAATTTACTGCTATTTCTGCACAACGACAAGCCCTCGTTGATGGCGGTAAAGAAGCAGCCTTACAAGCTCGTGAAGAACGCAAAGAATTACAAAAATTACGTACCCAAGAGCAACGTGTTAAAGGTCGTATCGAACTATTAGCCCAATGGGAAGAACAGCATGAAGGTTACTTAGAAGGAACTAAGAATATTCTTAATGGTAAGGGCGCTTGGCGTGAACAGATTACGGGCGCCGTTGGTGATCTCTTTACAGTTGAGGACAAATATACGACAGCTATTGAAACGGCATTAGGTGGTAGTGTTAACCATGTTGTGACCACTACAGCTCGCGCTGCTGCAGAGGGGGTAAATTATTTAAAATCTATCCAAGGTGGTCGCGTAACCTTCTTGCCTATGGATTCTGTAAAAGGTAAACCGTATGATACGCCTGCTTTACATGAAAGTTGTGTTATAGGTACGGCTGTTGACTGTATCTCCTTTGATAATACATATGCTCATATTTTCCAATATTTGTTAGGTCGTACGTTAGTAGTGTCCTCCATGGATGATGCTATTGGATTACAGAAGAAATATAATCAACAATTGCGCATCGTTACCCTTACAGGGGAACAATTCCAACCAGGTGGTTCTTTAACGGGTGGTGCTACAAAGCGTAAGCGTGCCTCCGTATTGAGCCGTAAGGAAGAGGCTACTAGTCTTGAACAAGAGCTTGTACAAATTGAAGAACAAATTCGTTCTTTAACAGCTAGTTTAGAAAATCTAGAAAAACGGGTTGAAGAGGCTGAAAAAGAACGAGCTACCCTTGATGAAAGCTATCAACATACGAACTTACTCTATGTAGCGAGCGAAACAAAGGTACAAAATATACAAAATCAAATGGATCGTAAGAAGCGTGTTCTTTCTGAAGAAGAGCAACGTTTAGTACAAATCGATATTGATTTAGCTCGTACAACAGCTAATTTAAAAGACCAAGAAACAGCACTTGCTTCCTTGCAAGAAAATCATGGTGTAGAGGGCAATCAAGGGGCCTTGATGGAGCGATTAACTGTATTGCAAAAGATTCAGCAAGAGGCGTATGAAGCTTTTACAGAAGCTCGTCTTACTTGTGATACATTACGACAAACCATTAAGGAACGTGAAACTCAACGAGAACAACGCAATCAATCTATTGCTAGCATTGTAGATCGTCTAACGCCGTTGCGTAATTTGCTAATCAGCACTACACAGCGCTGTGAAGAGGAGTTGCCGAAGGCTAAAGAATTGGCAGAACGAGAGCTAGCTGCAGCTACAGCAGAGGTTGAACGTTTGCGTACTCTTCGTGACGAAGCCTACGATAAGACATCTACAGGTCGTGAGGAATTAGAAGCCATTCTCAGCGAGCAAGACCGTTTGAACCAACGCTATAAAGTGGTGCAAGGGCGCCTCGTTGATATGGAAGGTAAAATTACCCGTCATCGCATGGATTGCGAACGCTTTGTAGAAGAGTTACAAGAGCTAGGTTTTACATTGGAAGATGCACAAGCCCTTCGTATTGAAGGTTCCGTCAGTGATTGGAAGGATGAACAAGCACGTTTGATGGCTGAAATTGCCGAGCTTGGTCCAGTCAATCCAAATGCCGTTGAGGAATATGAAGAAACTAAAGAACGCTATGATTTCTTAACTACACAATTGGCGGATTTAGATACGGCGAAGGAGCAATTGCAAGCGGTTATTGCCGAAATGGATAAAGCTATGAGTACACAGCTATACGATGTACTAGATGTAGTAGGTCGTAGATTCCAAGAGGTATTTAGCCAACTATTTGGCGGTGGTACGGCTCAAATTGTATTGACTGATCCAGATAATATCTTAACTGGTGGTATCGATTTCTACATTCAGCCGCCAGGGAAGAAACGTCAACAATTGACCTTGTTGTCCGGTGGTGAACGAGCCTTAACGGTTATTGCTTTATTATTCTCGTTCCTCGACTATCGTCCTGCGCCATTCTGTGTGCTTGACGAAGTTGACGCAGCCCTTGATGAAGCCAATGTAGAAAGATTTAGTTCTTACTTAAATCGGGTAAATAAAGAAACACAATTTATCGTAGTATCGCATCGTAAAAAGACGATGGAAGCTGCCGAAGTTTTACAAGGGGTGACCATGGTTGAACGGGGCGTATCGCGATTATTAACAGTAGCATTTGAAGATGTGAAGGAGGATCTAGCATAATGGCATTTGGATTCTTTAATAAAATTAAAGAGGGCTTAGAAAAAACTCGTAAGTCCTTTGTAAAAAATGTAGAGACAGTTATCATTGGTTATGCAGAAATTGATGATGATTTCTTAGATGATTTAGAAGCAGTTATGCTTACTAGCGACCTTGGTCCTAAAACGACAGAATACTTGATGAAAGAAATTCGTCGTGGTGTAACAGAAGGTATTATCAACAATACTGGTGATGTAATGCCATTCATGGAAGACCGCATTACAGAAATGCTCGTTGACCAAGAGGACGAAATTACACTTCACCATCCAGAGGTTATCTTAGTAGTTGGTGTAAACGGCGTTGGTAAAACTACGACTATCGCTAAATTGGCTAATTACTACACTAAAGAAGGTAAAAAGGTTATTATCGCTGCAGGCGATACATTCCGTGCCGCTGCAGCTGACCAATTATCTATTTGGGCAGATCGCGTAGGTGTGCCTATCGTTAAACATAAAGAAGGAGCTGACCCTGCAGCCGTAGTATATGATGCAATGGAAGCGGCAAAAGCTCGTAATGCAGACCTAGTTATCGTCGATACAGCAGGTCGTCTACACACTAAAGTTAACCTTATGGAAGAACTTAAAAAGATGGGCCGCGTAGCGAATAACCATGTAGAAGGGGCTCCGCATCAAACATTGCTCGTTCTAGACGGTACTACAGGTCAAAATGCTGTAAGCCAAGCCAAATTATTTGGTCAAGCCGTGCCAGTAAATGGCATTGTGGTAACTAAATTAGACGGTACAGCAAAAGGTGGCGTAGTTATCTCTATTAAAGAGGAACTAGGCGTACCAGTGCGCTGGATTGGCGTTGGCGAAGGCATGGATGACTTGCGTCCATTTAATGCGAAAGAATTTGCTAATGCACTATTTAATAAAGGAATGATTCAAGGTGACAAATAAATATAACCGGGAATTCTTACTTGAATATGTAGAATCTGAAAATAAGAAAAATGAATGTAATGTTAGCCTAGAAAATATGGAAAAGATTGTTAGCTTAATCGAGTATTTTGGCATTGAATTATATCGCCCTATTACAAGATTGCTACTTTCAAACTGGGAAGAGATTACAGAACGTATTAATAACTATACTGAATCAGATTGGATGATGGCTGATGAAATCCAAAAGACTACGCCTACATTAGATCGATTCTCTATTGCTATGCTCATCGAAGTATTAGAAGGTGAAGATACGTTGAACCAAGCAGAAAATGCAGGTCGTCGTCTATCTGAGGAAGAGCTCAAAGCTATCCGTAAACATCAGGATGAACAGTAATGAAACATAATACATATAATTACGAAGGGGGCCAACCATTTAAAGTGGAGGCGCCCTTTACGCCTACTGGGGACCAACCAACTGCCATACAATCTCTAACAGAAGGTATTGAGCGCGGTGAATGGGCTCAGGTCTTGCTCGGTGCTACTGGCACAGGTAAGACATTTACGATGGCTAAGGTTATCGAGGCGGTACAAAAACCGACCTTGATTATTGCACACAATAAAACATTGGCTGCTCAATTATGTAGCGAGTTTAAAAGTTTCTTCCCTAATAACGCGGTAGAATACTTTGTGTCTTATTACGATTTCTATCAACCAGAAGCATATATTCCTTCAAGTGATACGTACATTGAGAAGGATGCGTCTATCAATGATGAAATCGATAAACTGCGACATAGCGCTACGATGAGCCTCTTTGAGCGTCGCGATGTGATCATCGTTGCCTCTGTTAGCTGTATTTACGGCTTAGGTGACCCTGAGGACTACTCTGAACTCGTGTTGTCTTTGCGCTTAGGGCAGACGAAATCTCGTGATGAAATTCTGTCTAAACTCGTAGATATTCAATATACGAGAAATGATATGAACTTTATCCGCGGTACCTTCCGTGTACAAGGGGATACTATCGAGATTTTCCCTGCTGCGTATAGTGAAAGAGCCATTCGAGTGGAACTCTTTGGCGATGAAATCGATCGCCTCGTTGAGGTAGATGCTTTGACTGGTGAAGTGATTGCTGAACGCAAGCACGTTGCGGTCTATCCAGCATCTCACTATGTAACAACGAAAGATAAGATGCGTATTGCTGTAGAGCGTATTGAAGCTGAATTAGACGAACAATTAGCTAAGTTGAAAGCTGCTGACCGTCTATTAGAGGCTCAACGTCTTGAACAGCGTACCCGTTACGATATAGAAATGATGCAAGAAATGGGCTATTGCTCAGGCATCGAAAACTATTCCCGCCACATGTCTGAACGTAAGGCTGGAGAGGCACCATACACATTGATAGACTATTTCCCAGATGACTTCCTCATCATGGTGGACGAGTCTCATGTAACCATTCCTCAAGTACGTGCCATGTACAATGGTGACCGTGCGCGTAAAGAATCACTGATCGAATATGGTTTCCGTCTGCCGTCTGCGCTTGATAATAGACCGCTTCAATTCGATGAGTTTGTGGAGCGTATCAATCAAATCGTCTATGTATCGGCAACGCCTGGTCCATACGAAATGGAAGTACAAACGAATGTGGCAGAGCAAATTATTCGTCCTACCGGTCTACTTGATCCATCCATTGAGATTCGTCCTATTAAGGGACAAATGGATGACTTGCTCGGTGAAATTCATAAGCGTGCTGCCAAGAATGAGCGTGTTCTCGTTACGACCTTAACAAAGAAAATGGCAGAGGATTTAACAGAGTTCTTGAAGGAAATGGGCGTCCGCGTTCGATACCTTCATTCTGATATCGTTACTATCGAGCGTGCTGAAATTATTCGTGACTTACGAGCGGGTGTATTCGATGTACTAGTTGGTATCAACTTGCTTCGAGAAGGCCTCGATATGCCAGAGGTTTCTTTAGTGGCTATCTTAGATGCAGATAAAGAAGGTTTCTTGCGTTCCGATACGGCCATGATTCAAACTATCGGGCGTGCTGCTCGTAATGTGAATGGTCACGTTATCATGTATGCAGACCGCATAACAGGTTCTATGCAGCGCGCCATCGATGAAACTGATCGCCGTCGTGCCGTGCAAGAGGCTTATAATATTGAACATAATATTACGCCTAAGTCTGTCTCTAAAGATGTAAAAGAGCTTATTGAGTTGACGAAAATTGAAGAAGATATGGTCACCGATGGAAAGGACTTTTCACCAAGGAAAGGGAAAAAGAAATCCTCTACAACGGGTATGGACCATGGACACGAACCATATGCACAAGATATATCTACGCCTAAGGTGGCAGATATAACACCGGAAGAGTTATTCAATAAAATTGAAGAACTAGACCGTCAAATGAAGGCCGCTGCAAAGCAGCTTGAATTTGAAAAGGCTGCAAAACTTCGTGATCAATTAGGGGAACTACGTCAACAATGGTCTGATATGCATAGCGCAGGTGAAAGCAAGTTAAAAAAACCTGCATCAACTAAAGGTAGAAGGCGGACTAGCTCAAAGAGTAAATAGATTGTAATAAAACACATAGATTATATAGACTATATGTGCGATAATATACATATATTATTTCATGTTAGTAAAAAGAGATGATGCCGATTGGTATCATCTCTTTATATAGGGAACATAATGAAAGATCAATTGATAGTAAAAGGTGCGCGTCAGCATAACCTTAAAAATATAGATATATCCTTACCACGGGATCAGTTTATCGTTTTGACTGGCCTCAGTGGTTCTGGTAAATCGTCCTTAGCATTCGATACAATTTACGCAGAAGGGCAACGGCGCTATGTAGAGTCTTTATCTGCTTATGCACGTCAATTCTTGGGACAAATGGATAAACCCGATGTAGACTATATTGAAGGTTTATCTCCAGCTATTTCTATCGACCAAAAGACTACAAGCCGTAACCCTCGTTCTACAGTTGGTACTGTAACGGAGATTTACGATTACTTGCGTCTATTGTTTGCTCGCGTAGGCCATGCTCATTGTCCTGAATGTGGTATGCCTATTACACAGCAAACAATACAACAAATGACAGATGATGTAATGAACTTCCCAGAAGGCACTAAGATTTTAGTATTAGCCCCTATGATTCAAGGAAAAAAGGGGGAACATAAATCCGTTTTTGAACAACTTCGAAAAGAAGGTTTTGTTCGTGCTCGTGTAGATGGCGCTGTACGTACATTAGATGAAGAGATTGTATTAGAAAAAAATAAAAAACACTCCATAGATATTGTTGTAGACCGTCTCGTTGTTAAAGAAGGCATTGAATCTCGCTTAGCAGACTCTATGGAGACTGCATCAAAATGGGCAGAAGGCATTGTAGTTATCCAAGAGGTAGATGGACCTGAACACATGTATAGCCAACACTTTGCATGTCCAGATTGCCATATTTCCTTACCGAAGATTGAACCACGTATGTTCTCCTTTAACAGTCCATTTGGTGCCTGCCCAGCTTGTTTGGGAATTGGCTCTACCATGGAAGTAGACGAAGAACGCGTTATTCCAGATGGATCTATTACCTTTGCCGATGGTTGTGTGCAAGCGTTGAGTTCTAACCCTAATGCATGGTTTATGCGCCAAGTAGAAGGTTTGTTAAAAGCTAATGGATATTCTTTAGACTCTACCTATGATGAATTACCAAAAGCATTACAGAAAAAAGTAATGTATGGCACTACAGATAAGGTGGCTTTCACGTACGAAAATATGCGTGGTGAAGTGAAGGAATTCTTTACTGAGTACGAAGGTATTTTACCGATGGTAAAACGCCGTCATAGTGAAGCCTCTACAGATTCTATGCGTGAAGAGTTTGAAAAATTTATGTCCATTAAGCCTTGTACTACATGCCATGGAGCTCGTCTTAAACCTGAAGTATTAGCTATAACCGTAGGGGATAAGAACATCAATGAAGTGACCCAATTGACCATTAAAGAAGCACTCGATTTCTTTGGTAAGTTACAGTTAACAGAGCGGGAACAAGTGATTGGGGCTCAAATTTTGAAGGAAATCAATGCTCGCCTTGGGTTCCTCAATAATGTAGGCCTTGATTATCTTACTATGAATCGTAGTGCAGGTACTTTGTCTGGTGGTGAAGCGCAACGTATTCGTCTAGCTACGCAAATCGGCTCTGGTTTAGTAGGTGTATTGTACATCCTAGACGAACCGTCCATAGGGCTACATCAACGAGATAATGATCGACTCATCGATACCTTAAAAGGGTTACGGGACTTAGGCAATACCTTGCTCGTTGTAGAACACGACGAAGATACGATGCGTGCGGCTGATTATCTCGTGGACATTGGTCCAGGTGCAGGTGAGCATGGCGGTCAAATTATTGCCGCTGGTACGGTAGACGAAGTGATGAAGGTAGAAAACTCCATTACTGGTCAATATTTGAGTGGTCGTAAATTTATCGCACTTCCTGAAGAACGCCGTAAACCAGGTAAGAACTGCATTGAAATTCGCAGTGCTAAGGAAAATAATTTACAAAATGTAAATGTAAAATTCCCTATTGGCTTATTCAATGTTGTTACTGGTGTCAGCGGTTCTGGTAAGTCTACCTTGATTAATGAAATTCTCTACAAAGGTTTAGCTAATCAATTATATCGCTCTAACCACAAAGTAGGGGCTCATAAAGAAATCCGTGGTCTTGAACATATCGATAAAATCATCAATATTGACCAAAGTCCTATTGGTCGTACGCCGCGCTCTAATCCAGCTACCTATACAGGTGTATTCGATGCTATACGCGAGCTTTATAGCCAAACACCAGAGGCTAAGATGCGAGGCTACAAACAAGGTCGCTTTAGCTTTAACGTAAAAGGCGGTCGCTGTGAAGCTTGTCGTGGCGATGGTATTATCAAAATTGAAATGCACTTCTTGCCAGATGTGTATGTACCTTGTGAGGTTTGTAAGGGAGCCCGTTATAACCGCGAAACCTTAGAGGTTAAATATAAAGGCAAATCTATTGCCGATGTATTAGATATGACGGTAGATGATGCAGTAGAATTCTTTAGCGCTATCCCTAAAATTCATCGTAAGATGGTTACCTTACAAGAGGTAGGTCTTGGCTATATCCGTTTAGGTCAAGCTGCCACAACATTATCTGGTGGTGAGGCTCAACGCGTTAAATTAGCTACTGAATTGGCTCGTCGCAGTACAGGTAAAACCCTTTATATCCTTGATGAACCTACTACAGGTTTACATGCTGAAGATATTCGCAAGCTCTTAGATGTACTACAAAAACTCGTTGATGGTGGCGATACTGTGGTGGTTATTGAACATAACCTAGATGTTATTAAGATGGCCGATCATATCATCGATTTAGGTCCTGAAGGTGGTAATCGTGGTGGTACTATCGTAGCTACAGGAACACCTGAGGAAATCGTGAAGGTGAAAGAAAGCTATACAGGCAAATTCTTAGGTCCTGTATTAGAACAGACTAAGAAATTTATGAAAGCGGCTCAAAAGAAGAAATAGTAGTGAGTACAAAGCTTAAAAATCTACGAGGAAAGGAGGACATATGCCATCTGAAGAATTACTAGAGAAGGTCAGTCATTTGCCGACTACACCGGGTGTGTATTTATGGCGCGATCAATATAATCGTATCATCTATGTAGGTAAAGCCATTAACTTGCGCAACCGTGTACGTTCCTATGTGCGCAATGATGCGAACCGAGCGCCAAAGGTTGCGGCTATGATGAAGCGTGCCGTCGATGTGGAGATTATCCAAACAAAGACAGAGATGGAAGCGCTTATCTTAGAGAATACGCTTATTAAGGAGCATGAGCCTAAATACAATATTAGGCTTCGTGATGATAAAACGTATCCGTACGTAAAAATCTCAGTACAAGAGGACTATCCACGGGTATATATGACGCGCCGACTAGAACGGGATGGAGCCAAGTACTTTGGCCCTTTCACAGATGTAACATCTGTACATGTAGTATTGAAATTAATACGCCAGTACTATCCACTCAGGACATGTAAGTCTATGAAGGTAGAGCGACCATGTTTGCAATATCATATGCACTACTGTGAAGCACCGTGCTTTAACAAGATTTCCGTATCGGATTATCGAAAGTATATCGATGAAATCATAGAACTCTTTGAAGGTAAGCCTATCCCTTTGCTGAAGGATATTAAAGAGAAGATGGAGCTTGCTGCAGAAGACTTACGCTTTGAAGATGCAGCACGTTATCGAGATCAGCTAACTAGTATAGAAAAGATACAAGAAAAGCAGCGCATGGTTACACAGCGTGGTGACTTAGACGTGTTAGGTATTTCAGTGGATACCTCGATGGCTTGTGTACAGTTATTATTCATCCGTGGTGGCCGACTATTAGGCCGTGAGAACTACTTTGTACAACACGATGGAGATACTCAAGAAACTATCATGACGGACTTTATCAAGCAATACTATGGAGATACAAACTTCATTCCAAAGGAATTATTATTACCTATGGATAGCACCGATAGAGACTTGTTAAAGGAATGGTTTACACAGCTTAAAGGGCAAAATGTAGACGTATCTGTGCCACAGCGTGGTTATAAGATGGACATGATTAAGATGGCTCATGAGAATGCAGAAACCTTCCTAGAAGAGCGTCGTCGTCAGTGGCAACACCAAATTGATAAGACCGGTGGGGCTGTTAAAAAACTAGCTGAAGTCCTAGACTTGCCACGATTACCAGAGCGTATGGAATGTTTCGATATTTCTCATACACAAGGGGCCGAAACGGTAGCCTCTATGGTTGTCTTTGAAGGTGGCAAACCAGCGAAGAAGGAATATCGTAGATTTAAATTAAAAACGACGCAAGGTAAACCTGATGATTTCAAATCTATGGCAGAAATCATGGAACGACGCTATGGTAAGGAAACAGATTGGCCTATGCCTGATCTTATTATTATCGATGGTGGGAAAGGGCAGCTCAATGCAGCATTGCCGTTGATTCGCGGTGTAGGTGTTACAGATGTGCCTGTTATCTCTTTAGCTAAGCGTATTGAAGAGGTTTTTGTAGAAGGACAATCTGAAAGTATCATCTTAAGCCATCACACACCAGAGCTTCAATTGCTTCAACAAATACGTGATGAAGCCCATCGCTTTGCCATTACGTACCATCGTAAATTGCGGGGAAAACGTAATTTGGAATCTATTTTAGATCATATAGAAGGAATTGGCCCTAAACGCCGCAAAGCCTTGTGGGCACATTTCAATAGTTTAGAGGCTATGAAAGAGGCATCTATTGATGAACTTTCAAAGGTGGACTCTATGAACTATAAGACGGCAGAAGCATTATATAATTTCTTCCGCATGTCTAAGGTGGAAAAACAAGATATGTTGAAATAAAAAAGAGCATCTTATGTAAGATGCTCTTTTACTGTATAAGAATGTTATTTATTTTTATTGACGCTGAATGTACCAAGTACGCCAAGTGAACAATATACCTGCTACTAGTACGCTAGCGAGTAATCCAATCCATACGCCAAATGGTCCGTAATTAGGATTATTAGCAAGAATATAGGCGGTTGGGAAGCATACGCCCCAATAGGATATGAGGGAGATATAAAGAACTACTTTTACATCTTTATAGGCTCTCAATATACCTTGTAAAGGGGTTCCAATGGCATCGATAGCAGAGAAGAATACACCGTATCCAAGGAAGCTGTAGATAAGCTTGTATACTTCATCATCATTTGTAAAGAGATCTGCAATAGCGTCCATATTAGTAAACGTAAATGTACAAATCATGATAGCCAATACAATGGCTAAGATGCGAGAAATATAAGAGTACTGGATAGCCTCTTGTTTACGACCTGCCCCAAGTTCATAAGCAACTGCAATGGTAGAGGCCATAGCGATACTAAGAGGTAAACAGTAGAATACATTTGTAAAGGAAATAACAGATTGATGAGCAGCTACGACGGCGGATCCAAAGTGAACCATCAAGAGGCCAGCAATACTAAAAATACTAGCTTCTAAGAAGATGGAAAAGCCAATAGGAATACCTATATGTAGCTGTTCGCGAATGTAGTGAAAACTTGGTTTACTGAAGTCTTTAAAGATACGATATCCCTTTAGCTTTGGATGTAATAGTAATACTAAGCTAAAGAGAATAAAGTTGGTCCAACAAGCACCGGCTATACCATAGCCAGCACCGACACCACCGATCTCTGGAAATCCGAAATGCCCAAAGATGAGTGCGTAGTTCAAAAATACGTTCACAATAAAGCTAGTAAATACGATGGCCATAGAATAATGTGTTAATCCATGACTGTCGACGGTATTACGCAATGTATTAACCCAAAGTAGTGGGAATAGACCTATAGCATATGCTTTCAGGTAACTAATACATACCTCAGCTGCAGCAGGTTCCAGATTTAATGCTGTCAGAAGAGGGCGTAAGCCTAAGAGACCAGTTATTAAAATGATACATGCTAGGCCTGTACCGATATAAAGACCTTGATAAAAGATTGTTGAAATATCATCGGTTTTCTTAGCTCCCAATAGCTGAGAAATAATTGGAGTGATACCTAACAACGTTCCTTGTGCAAAGATATAGCAGAGGAGCCATAAATTATACCCCGTAGCAACCCCAGCTAAATCTATTGTACTATATTGTCCCGTTAAAAAGATGGCTATAAATGTACCACCTATAAGGGAAAATTGCGTTATGCACATAGGAGTAAATAGCTTAATGAACAACCATAACTTTTGTAATATAGAATATGTTTGATACATACTTACCTCCCTTATTAATGATATATTATACGATATCATAAAGTAGTCTAATTTAATAGATAAATTCCTTGAGAATTGGGAATTAAATATATAGTATTGATTAGTCTATTATGGATCTATAATTAATGATTTTTTATATCCTAGAACTTCTATTTGTAGTGTTATGCTTCTCATATTAATATGAATGGAGTATGCTAAAAATGAATATATATTTTACAAATTGAATTTTACACTACTGAACTATATCGATTATAATATATATACTATAGTTATATTCTAAGGAGGATACATTGGACATCTTATCTGTACAAGGTTTATTAGCGATGCTTCAGATCATCGTTATCGACATCTTACTTGCTGGTGACAATGCCATTGTAATTGGTATGGCAGCTCGTAACTTGCCAGCACATTTACAGAAGAAAGCTATCTTCTGGGGCACAGCCGGTGCCATTATTTTACGCCTTGTTATGGCATTCCTATTTGTAGAGGCATTGAACAATATTCCTGCACTTCGTTTAATAGGTGGTATCCTCCTCTTATGGATTGGATACAAGCTGGTTGCTGATGATGAAAGCGAGCATAATATCGAAGCTAAGGATAATTTACGCGCAGCCATTACAACTATTGTTATTGCTGACGGTATCATGGGTATCGATAATGTTATCGGTGTAGTTGGTGCTGCAGGTGGTCATATGACAATGGTAGCTATTGGTATGCTCATAACTGTACCAATCATCATTTATGGCAGTACTTTATTTGTGAAAGTTATCGAACGCTTCCCAATTATCCTATACGTTGGCGGCGGTATCCTTGGCTGGGTAGGTGCTGGTATGGCAGTAGAGGATACATTGATTGCTCATAGTGTTGAACCATATGCACTATTCATCAAAATTGCTGCAGTAATACTCGTAGTAGGGGCATCTTTAGTAGCTAAAAAGCTCAAGAAATAATAGAATATATCTCTTCTCCATAATCATAGGAGGAGAGATTTTTTTATGTAAACCCATACCTCTCTTTTTAGGTGAGAAAATAGAAAAATTATGGTATAGTTAAGGGATAGTTATTGAATTAGTAGACTGAATTGAGGTACGTACAGAATGGAATTTTTAGAAGTTGCCACGTGGGTAACCATTGGTAAAATAATTTTGATTGATATTTTATTAGCTGGCGATAATGCTGTAGTAATTGGTATGGCAGCAGGTAAGCTAGCTCCAGAACTACAAAAGAAAGCTGTTATCTGGGGTACAGTAGGTGCCATTGTAATGCGTCTCCTATTTGCTACTCTTTTAGTAGAAGCGCTTACTTTAATTCCTCTTATCCACTTAGGTGGTGGCTTTGTACTTGTATGGATTGCCATTCAATTATTAAAAGGTGGAGATGAAGATGCACATATTGAAGCTAAGAATTCATTAATGGGTGCTATTTGGACGATTATTGTAGCCGACGCTATGATGAGTATTGATAATGTCATCGGTGTAGTAGGAGCTGCTAAAGGTCATTTAGAGCTTGTTATTGCAGGTATGTTAATTACTGTTCCAATTATCGTATTTTGCTCTACATTATTTGCTCGAATTATTAATAAATTCCCTGCTATTCTTTGGGCTGGTGGTGCACTCCTTGGCTGGGTTGCAGGCGAAATGATTGTGGAAGATCCACTTCTTATGCCATATATTCAAGGTGAAGAATTACTCGTTAAATTCGGCACTGTATTCTTCGTTCTTATTGTGACAGGTATGATTAAAATTTGGAAGAAAAGAGACGCGTAATGAACGGTACTAATCGTACATCTCGTAAAAAACAATCTAAACAACATAGAAGAAGTAATCGCTCTAATTCACAGAAAGCTATAAACGGCCAATTATCTAAAAAACAACAGGCTATTTTAAATGCGCCTGTTAAGTTTGGTGATGAAGTATTGGTAACTATTCATGGCATTGGTAGCAGCGGTGAAGGGGTAGGTCGTGTAGATGACTTTACTGTTTTTGTACCTTTTGCCTTACCTGGAGAAACTGTGAAAGTAGCTATTGATATGGTTAAAAAAACCTATGCTACAGGGCGCCTCTTAGAAATTGTTACAATGGCTCCCAATCGTATCGATGCAAGTTGTGATCTTTATGGATTCTGTGGAGGCTGCCAACTACAGCACATTACCTATGAAGGTCAGCTTTCACTAAAAACACAAAAGGTAAAGGACGTTATCGAACGTATTGGTCATCAAAATCCAGACCTTGTTAAGCCAGCATTAGGACCCAAAGAACCTTGGGCATATCGCAATAAGATGCAAATGCCTGTAGGCGGCACTAAAGGCGATATTCAAATGGGATTCTATGCGATGGGATCTCACGATATCGTACAAGGTACAAACTGTCCTATACAAGATGAAGGCAATAATATTATTGCTCAAGCATGTTATCAAATCGCTAAAGAGTTTGATATTGAACCGTATGATGAACATACAGGAAAGGGTGTGCTGCGCCATATTATTGGACGCATTGGACAATCTGGATGGATGATTATCCTTGTAACGGCAACAGAACAATTACCGCATAAAGAGAAGTGGGTAGAAAAATTAACAGAACGAATTCCTCAAGTAGAAACTATTGTTCATAACGTAAATGGTAAGCGTACTAATGTTATCTTAGGCCCTAAAAATAATATTCTCTATGGGGATGGGACGATTACAGACCATATTAAGGACTTACAGTTTACATTGTCCCCACATTCATTCTTCCAAGTTAATCCAGAACAAACTACAGTACTTTATGACCAAGCTCTTGAGTATGCGGACCTTAAAGGTGATGAAACCGTTATCGATGCGTATTGTGGTACGGGTACCATTTCACTGTTTTTGGCTCATAAAGCGAAACATGTTATCGGCATTGAGATCGTAGAGCCAGCCATTATCAATGCTCGTGAAAATGCCCGAAATAATGACTATGACAATACTGAATTCATCGTCGCTGATGCAGCCGTAGAAATGCCAAAACTTTACAAAGCTGGTGTACGACCAGACGTCATTGTATTTGATCCAATCCGTGCAGGCTGTAAAGAAGAAGTGCTAACTTCTGCTGCTAGCATGGAACCAAAACGTATTGTCTACGTATCCTGTAACCCTGCAACCATGGCAAGAGACATTGAAATATTGACGCACTATGGCTATGAACTCAAAGAAGTACAACCTGTAGACATGTTCCCTATGACAGCACATGTCGAAGCGGTAGCTTTGCTTACTAGAAGCGAAGCGACGCAGTGAGCATTAGCACTGGTCATGGATTATAGTTTTAGCTTTAATCTCGTGAGGAATATTATGGATTTTATACATGATAGAAAGAGTAACATCCTTTTTAGTCTTTGTGGTAGTAAAGTAAGTAGAATCAGAATTCATAATAAAACATTGACGTTAACAGTCGACGAAATGTATCAATTGGTAGATGGTGAAGAAAGAACATTTTCCGGTGAAATATCTTTTAAAGACTGTGATGTGGACTTGTGTAAGGTACTAATATTTAACAAAACATTAGGTGAAGGTCGATTTAATGGAAAGTCCATTTGTTTACGTGATTTTATGAATGAGTATGTAGACTCAGATTTTGAAATAATTACGGAAGGCTATTTTGCCAATACAACTACATATACAGGTTGGCTTTGGGTCGATGAAAAATCTCCAGTATCTGTCATTATGTATATTTGGAATAGAGGAGACATGGTATATCGTGTCAAAAAATAAATCCTATTTTTTACAGATAAAATAATACCTTTTTTTATAAGTTTATGGAGTAAACTATATGGTTTGGCTGAATCTCACGGATTATAAAAAACAAGAGTATATGGAGTTAAGGCTTAATGCACCGTTAGGTGAGCACATACGCTTAGATTTTAATCCTCTAAAAGTTACTGATACCTCTAATTCCTCACCAAGTTGGAAGAATTGGCACTGTTATAGAAAGCCATTACGAATTTATAGTCCAGATTTTGATATCTTAGTTTCTTATTTTATTAAAGCGTATCCTATTATAGATGCATCAGATAATACTGAAAGAGATAGCTTTGATGTATGCTTTGATAATTGGATTAAGCAAGACGACTGGATTAAAATAATTCATAATATTGAAGTTGATCTTATAAATTTTAGTAAAGAAGAGCAAGAGTTTTTAAACACATTTATTGCTTGGATAAAGGAAGCACTTCAACATACATCTGTTATAGTTGTTGAAGGAAATCTTTAAATTGATTACCTGTATTAAAGTGGGGGAATTTATAATCATGAAACCTAGAGAATTATGTGAGAAAGCTTGGCAAGAAATTGCAAGTAAATTTCCTGATTTTAAGGTAGTTAGTAAAGGTCAGAAATTAAAGAAAATATCTAAAAATAAAGATCTTACTTTTGAGATATACTTTCAGGCTAATAGAAATAACTATGTATGCAGCGTAGAATTTGTTCCACATATTGCTATTTACTCTAAATCTATGACAAAAGCTAATATTCATAACGGTTTTGTTTATGGCGGTGAATTAGGCTGTTTGCTACACCGAAAGGAGTGGTATTGGTATCAATTAGCAGGCGCTAGTTATCAGTATACTGTAGATGAGATTACCAAGCTGCTAGCGGAATACATCATGCCTCTATTTAATGATTTTGAAGATACAGAACATAATATTGATAAGCTCATAGATGGAGACATAATCAATCATAATCTACTTTATTATATTTATCATTTTGGTGGGAAAGATAAAGCTCAACAGTACTTTAATAAAATAATTCAAAAAGATACGTTAAGAAGTAGATATATTGGTTTTTATAATCAGTTGAGAGAATTGCCTCAGGAAAAGATTTCCTTAGATACGAGTGAATTTTATGGAGCTCCTATGATTAAATTTGCCTATCTTAATGGAATCGAGATAGAGAAATCATAACCACCCGTAGAACGGGTGGTTTGCTCTGACCCTATAAGGGTCTTTCTCTAGTGGTGGCCCTCTAAAGAGGGCATTGAATGATCTGACAACCACTCTATTACCACTGGCTGCCCCCTACT